>Ga0315904_10000218_pt1 | contig 94451 bp, 89 predicted proteins | sample LakEriMetagenome_6_FD_203529 | JGI IMG/M metagenome (GOLD analysis project Ga0315904, IMG submission 203529) | Freshwater fungal communities from buoy surface, Lake Erie, Ohio, United States - Buoy 12 MA120 | ecosystem: Environmental > Aquatic > Freshwater > Lake | place: USA: Lake Erie, Ohio...
CGGCTTTCGCGATCTCGGCGGCGTGGACGAAGGCGGCCTTGGCCTCGTCCTTGTCGAACAGGTAGCCTTCCAGATAGAGGATGCTGCCATCGCGGACCATGCCGGCGTCCACGTCATCCTTGGAGAAGAGGACCGAGGCGCCCAGGAAGGTATTCATGCTGCGGTGGCCATCATCAGTGACGAAGATGATCGAGCGGGCGGTCGCGGGGCCTTCGGTGAGCGGGCGCGTGTGGAAGGGCACGCCGGCGGACATCATCTCGCGCATGAACTGGTTGCCGAGATCGTCCTGCGCGATCTTGCCGATGTAAGCCGCCGAGGCGCCGAAGCTGGCGAGGCCGGCGATGGTGTTGGCGCCGGAGCCGCCGGAGGTGATGACCGGATTGACGGCGAGGCGTGTCAGCGTTTCGGCGCGCGGCTCGTCGATCAGGTTCATGGCATCCTTGGCGATGCCGTGCGCGGCGAGGAAGGCGTCATCGGCCGGGGCGAGGACATCGACGATTGCGTTACCGAGGCCGACTACATCGTATTTCGCGCCGCTCATGCTTGCCTGATCCCTGCCCGGTATGACTGAAGCCGCGCCTTGCCAGACGGGAGGCGTGGACACAAGGCCCGGACCTCATTAGACGCCGGGCCATGAAAAAGATCGCCTATCTTGCCAGCCGCGTCACCCTGCCCGGCTCGCCCATCCGCCGCACCGATGCGTTCGAGCATGATTACATGATGGACGCCCTGCGCGAGCCGTTCGCGGCGCGCGGGATGCGCGTGGAGGATGTTGCCTGGGATGACCCCAAGGCGGACTGGGCGGACTATGCCGCCGTGATCATCGGCACGACCTGGGACTATTGGGACCGGCTGGACGAGTTCCTCGCCGCGCTGGAGCGGATCGAGAGCCAGACGCGCCTGTTCAACGGGTCGGCGCTGGTGCGCTGGAATGCGCGCAAGACTTACCTGCGGGAGCTGGAGACCAAGGGCGCGAAGCTGATCCCGACGCTGTGGCTGGACGTTGCGGATGAAGCGGCGGCGAAGGCGGCCTTCGGCACGCTCGGCGCGGATGATCTCGTGTTCAAGCGCCAGGTGGGCGCCGGCGCGAAGGACCAGCACCGGGTGAAGCGCGGCGAACCTATCCCGGCGATGCCGCACCCGATGATGGTGCAGCCTTTCCTGCCGATGATCCAGACCGAGGGCGAGCTGTCCTTCATCTTCATCGATGGCGAGTTCTGCCATGCGCTGATCAAGCGGGCGCAGCCTGGCGACTATCGCATCCAGTCGACCTATGGCGGCCGGGAGGAGAAGATAACTCCGTCTGCGGAGGACCTTGCCGCCGCCCGCGCGATAATTGGTACGCTGGACGAGGCACCGCTGTATGGCCGCGTGGACATGCTGCGCGGCGATGGCGGCGGGCTCTTGTTGATGGAACTGGAAGTGATCGAGCCGTATCTCTATCCGGTCGAGGGGCCGGAGCTGGGAGAGCGGATGGCAGCGGGGGTTGCGCGGCGGCTTCTGGTGCCCGCTTAAGGCAGGGCCGGATTGCAGGCGACGTCTGTCAACGCAACCAGTTCCTCTGTTCCGCGCCGGCGGACGTAACAGTCTCCGTTCTGCAGGAGGATGTCGAACACGATCGGCAGGGCCGGACTGTTGCCTTCGAGGGGTGTCACTGCCGGGGGCAAGACCGATACTTCGGGGACCGCGGTCACATCGCCAGCGCCGAGCGTGACGCTGGACCGGTCCAGCGCCGACGCGAGCGTGGCGCGCAGGCGGCTCATCGTTTCATCCGAGGCATCTGCGAGCACCGCCGCGACCGGCTCCTGGTCGCAGGCGGCGAGCGCGGCCATCAGCAGCATGGCAATCCGGGCCCTGACGGTCATTGCGGCGCCTGCTGCATGTCGCGGTTGTTGTCCATCGGCGAAGCGACCGGCAGATCGAGCGGGAGACCGCCCTTCTGCGATGCTGCCTCCGCCCGCTCTTGCAACATGGTCGTCTGTGCGGAAAGCGACGGGCAAGCGAGGCTTGAGCGATAGGTCAGCGCCGCCGAGAGAAGGCCTTCGGCGGGGTCGCCGAGTTCGCGGCTGAGATCGTCTGCGACGACGCAGCCCGGTAGGCGCACGCCGAAGGGCGCCGTCGAATTGGCCGGAATGAAACCGTCCGCATAATCCCCGAAGCCGGCGGCGTTCACGCCCTGGAACTGGATCGTGTAATAGGTCTCGCCGCAGTTATCTTGCGGGTAGAAGCCGAAGGGCTTGCCGCATGTCGTGCTGCCGATCTGGATCACTTCCACGCCCACGCCGCGAAGGCCGTTGATGACTGCCTCGCTGGCGCTGCAGGTCGCGTCGGTGGTCAGTACGAAGACGCGGGGCAGGTTCAGCGCGGGCAGCGACGTGGCACTTGGAACCGTGAAACCAAGACCGGTCGAATAGAACGGGATCGGATCGTTACGCTGACCGGTAACGGGATTGAGATTGCCGGCCGCCGCATTGAAACGCAGACGTTCGAAATCCTGAAAGCGGGTTCGGGTGTTGCCGGCCACCATGTAACTCAGCTGCGACGCAACAGCGAGAAGGCCGCCGCCATTGTAGCGCAGGTCCAGCACAAGGTCCTGTACGCCGGCGTTTCGCATCTCTGTCATTGCATCCACGATCTGGCGCTCGCTCTCGAAAGGCCCGAACGTGTTGAACAGGATGTATCCGACATTGCCGGTTGAAGTGCTCAGAATGGCGGTGCGGTTCACAGGCGGCGGCGAGAGATTCACCGACGTCAGCGTGACGGTCCGGATCGTGTTGTCTGCATCGCGCACCTCGAACACGGTTGTGATGCCCGGGCTTGCTGGAAACAGCGCTGCATTGAGCTGGTTGATTTCCGAGGTCACATTCGTGCCGATCAGGTCGATGCCATTTACGCGGAGAATGCGCGATCCGCGTTCGAACGCAGCCTGGCCTCCGGTGACGGCAGCGGCGGGTGAACCGGGTTCGGTATAACGCACGCGGAAATCGCGCGGCGCTGTCGAAGACAGGACCAGAAGGCTGGCGCCATAAGTTGCGCGCGGTGCAGCATTGCGCCGGGCGAGGAAAGCCGTCGTCGGCTCACTGAAGTGAAAGTCGTCCTTTTCCTTCCCGGATGGGGTGAGTGCAAAGCTGCGGAGGATGTTGAAATAAGCGATGCGGTCCGAGAAATCAGCAGGGTTGCGATCTGTGACCTCAGTGTTCCAGAGATAGGTTTCATTGGTCCAGGAGCGCAGCCAGAAGCGTTCATCCAGCGCGCTGCCGGGCCGGTCCGGGAACGTGTTGCCTTCAATGTCCCGCCCCGTGCGCACGACCTGGCACCGGTCCTTGAAGCCACTGGCGGCGGGATAGACGCCCTGAACCCAGGTCTGCCCGGTCGGCGGCGGAGGTGGCGGCGCCTGTCCGGAACCGCCACCACCACCGCCACAGGCGGCCAGCATGACGGGGGCCAGAAACACGGCCATCGCCGCAGCCGCAGCACGCATGCGTGCCGTACCGGGAAGGAACCTTGATTTTTTCATACAGCCGTCACCCGTCTTTTCTTCAAATTCCAAATTGTTCACGCTTCACTCAAACGTCAATTCAATTTCGTCCGGCGCCGCGACGCTGCAGGCTTGGCCGGCTTCGACGCAAGCGCGGCGCGCGCTGCCGGATCCGGCGTTTTCGGTTTGTGCGCACACAGATGGCTGATGGCGCATTGCCAGCATTCCGGCGTGCGCGCCTTGCAGACATAGCGTCCGTGCAGAATCAGCCAGTGGTGGGCGCCCTTCTTGAACTCGGCCGGCGTGATGCGCTCAAGCCCGGCCTCGACATGATCCGGCGTCTTGCCGGGGGCGAGGCCGGTGCGGTTCGAGACGCGGAAGATGTGGGTGTCGACCGCGATGGTCGGCTCACCGAAGGCTTCGTTGAGGACGACGTTCGCCGTCTTGCGGCCTACGCCCGGCAGGGTCGTCAGCTCGTCCCGCGTGCGGGGTACTTCGCCGCCGAACTCGTCGATGATCTTGCGGCTGAGGGCGATGACGTTCTTGGCCTTGTTCCGCCAGAGGCCGATGGTCTTGATGTATCCGGCGACGCCCTCCTCCCCCAGCGCGAGCATCTTCTCAGGCGTGTCGGCGACCGCGAACAGCTTCTTCGTCGCCTTGTTGACGCCGACATCGGTCGCCTGGGCCGAGAGGGCGACGGCAACGACGAGGGTGAAGGGGTTCACGAAGTCGAGCTCCGTTCGCGGGTCCGGACGGTCGGCGGCGAGGGCCGCGTAAAGCTCGGCGGCTTTCGCGCGGGTGAAATTCGATTTCGGGTGCGTCGCCTTGGCCATGAGGTGAGGCATAGAGCGCCCTTTTTCCGGCGCAAGGGCGTGCTAGCTATTCGTTTGATGATGGCCCCGGAAACCGTGTACCTCGATGCCGTTCTGACGCCCAACCGCTCCCTCAGCGAGCGGGGGTTTGCCATCGGCATGGCGATTGTGGCGGTCGTGTTTTTCCTGACCGGCCTGATGTTCTGGTCAATGGGCGCGGCGCCGATCCTCGGCTTTTTTGGGCTGGACATGGTGGCGATCTGGCTGGCCTTCCGCCTCTCGTTCCGCAAGCAGCGGGAGGAGACACGCGTCACCGTCACGGCGCGCAGCCTGACGCTGCACCACAAGGATGCCAAGGGGCGGGAAAAGTCTGCCGAGCTGCCCTCAGCCTTTGCCCGGGTGGAACTGGACGAGCCGGTTACCCCGGCCAGCTGGCTTCGAATCGAGCATGGGCAGACGGGCTTTGTGATCGGCCGGTTCCTGACGCCGGCAGAGCGGAAAAGCTTCGCAACGGCCTTGCGCAAGGCCCTGATCCAGGCCCGTTCCGAGCGGCTACCGGCCTGATTTACGGGTTCGCTGAAAAAAGTGACGCAGGCGTCATGGTTTTTTCCGGAGGCCTGTGTTAGAAATTCCCCAGACGCAAGAAGAGCCCGCCCTGCGGGCCTGAGACTGGAGGATATCCCATGGCTGCCGACACATTTTCCTTCGAGAACCACCCAGCCCTTGAGCGCCCGAAAATTACGCCCCGCGAACCGATGCACCCGGGCTACACGGAAACCTTCGGCGAAGTGAAGCCGGCCTCCGAGCTGCCGCTGGAAACGCTCGACGTGGTTGACCCGGAAATGTGGCGCCAGGGCAAGTTCTGGGACCGTCTGGAGCGCCTGCGCGCCGAAGACCCGGTACACTACACGCCGGACAGCTTCGTCGGCCCCTACTGGTCGGTCACCCTCTACGAAGACATCATGGCGGTCGACACCGACCACAAGCGCTTCTCCTCCTCCTGGGAATATGGCGGCATCACCCTCGGGCCGCCGCTCGAGGATTTCGAGATGCCGATGTTCATCGCCATGGACGAGCCGCGCCATTCCGAGCAGCGCAAGACCGTGCAGCCGGCCGTCGCGCCGAACATGCTGAAAGAATACGAGCCGCTGATCCGCTCGCGCACGCGGGCTGTGCTCGACGGCCTGCCGGTCGGCGAGCCGTTCGACTGGGTCGACCGCGTGTCGATCGAACTGACCGGCATGATGCTGGCCACCCTGTTCGGCTATCCGCAGGAGCGCCGCCGCGAACTGACCCGTTGGTCGGACATCGCCACCAACATGCACAACCCTGACATCTGCCCGGGCGGCGAGGTTCAGTGGAAACAGGAGATGATGTCGTGCCTCATGGCCTTCATGGGCATGTTCCAGGAGCGGGGCGCCACGCCGGAAACCGGCGACCTGATCAGCTTGCTCGCGCACGGCGAAAAGACCAAGGACATGTCGCCGATGGAGCTCCTCGGCAACGTGATCCTGCTGATCGTCGGCGGCAATGACACGAGCCGCAACACGATGACCGCTTCGGTCTATGCGCTGAACAAGTATCCGGAACAGTACAAGAAGCTGAAGGCCGATGAGACGCTGATCCCGAACATGGTGTCGGAGACGATCCGCTGGCAGACGCCGCTTTCCTTCATGCGCCGCACTGCGCTGGAAGACGTGACGATCCGTGGCAAGACGATCAAGAAGGGCGAGCAGGTCGCCATGTGGTATGTCTCGGGCAACCGTGACACCAACTTCTGGAAGGAAGATCCGGAACTGTTCGACATCGAGCGCAAGAATGCCCGCCAGCACCTCTCCTTCGGCTTCGGCATCCACCGCTGCGTCGGCAACCGCCTTGCCGAGCTGCAGCTGAAGATCCTCTGGGAAGAGCTGATGGCCCGCTACGAGCATATCGAAGTGCTGGCCGAGCCGTCCTACACCTCGGGCGCCTTCGTACGCGGCTATACCTGGATGCCGGTTGTGCTTCACCCGAAGTAAGGCTTGGCGGCCACGGGCCGGAATGATTAGACCTCCTGTCAGGAATGGCAGGAGGTTTTTTCATGGACGTTTCAAAGGCTGTCGCAAAGCGCATCTCGACGCGGGGCTTCCTGCCGGACGCGCTGCCGCTGGATGAGGTGAAGGCCTGGCTGACGGCGGCGCAGCGCGCGCCTTCCGGCGGCAATACCCAGCCCTGGCGGGTCATCGTCGTGGCGGGCGAGGAAAAGGACAAGTTGATCCAGCTCGCACAGGCGAAGCTTGCCACCAATCCTGCCGGCGAGCCGACGGACCGGCCGATCTATCCCAAAGACCTCTGGGAGCCGCACGAAGCCCGCCGCCGCCGCGTCGGCGAGATGCTGTACGAAGCGCTCGAAATCCCGCGCGAGGACCGCGCCGGGCGGATGCGCTGGTTTGCCAACAATTTCCGTTTCTTCGGCGCGCCGGTGGCCGTGTTCATCGTCATCGACGAGCGCATGGGCCATGGCCAGTGGGGCCATACGGGCATGTACCTGCAGACGCTCTGCCTGCTCGCCGAGGAGCGCGGCTGGGGCACCTGCATGCAGGAATGCTGGGGCATCCTGCGGCCGACGCTGAAGGAACATTTCGGCCTCGGCCCGACAGAGATGGTCTGGTGCGGCGTGGCCGTCGGCAAGCCCGACCCGAACGACAAGGCGAACCGCCTCTATGCTGAGCGCGCGCCGCTGGAAGAGATCGCCGAGTTCAGAGGCTTCTGATTTCGGACAAAATCCTGCCGCAAGCGCGCGGTTTGATCGGGGCATGCTGACGCGCCGGTCCTTCTTCCTGTCTGCTCTCGGGTTGCCGCTATTGCCGCCCCTGCCTTTGGTGGTGGAGGAAAGTCGTTGGACCAAGAAACTGGTGCGCGCGGCGCGCCGGCAGATCGGCGTCACCACCGGCTATGACCCGGCCTATGTGACGCTGGATTATCCCGGCGGGGATGTCGACCGCGCGACGGGCGTGTGCACGGACGTTGTTATCCGCGCCTACCGCGACGCGTTCGACATGGACCTGCAAGTGCTGGTGCACGAGGACATGAAAGCCGCCTTCCCGAACTATCCGAAGATCTGGGGCCTCTCGCGCGCCGACCGGAACATCGACCATCGCCGCGTGCCGAACCTCGAACGCTATTTCGAGCGCAAGGGCCTCGAGCGCGAGGCGCCCGGCAGGCGCGAGGACTGGCAGGCGGGCGATCTCGTCACCATGCGCCTTGGCGGGCGCCTGCCGCATATCGCAATCTTCTCAGGCCACGATCCGCTGACGGGAACGGCGATGTTCATCCACAATATCGGCGGCGGCACGCGGGAGGATGAGCTGTATGCGGACTATGACTCACCGCGCCGATTCCGGCTTGCGCCGCCGGAGGCGTGATGCCCTAGCCCCTATTCGTCGTCCCGCCAGGTGTGCATTGGCTGCTGCGGCATCCGTGTTTCGCCGCGCAACTTGCGCACGGCGGCCTGGATCGCTTCGCGGTCGAAGGCCTCGGGGTCTTCTTCCGGCTTCGGCGCGCGGGTGTAGGCGAAGACGCTAAGGCCGCCTTCGTCTTCGTCGTCCTCTTCTTCAGCCGCAACCGGCGCAGCCGCTACTTGCTCCGTAGGCGGAGCAATCGCCTCGTCGCCCATGAAGTCCGTCACGAAGGCTTCGACATCTTCGAGATTGCCGAGATCGTCGATCAGCGTGTCGTCTTCAGACAAGGCCTCTTCATCCGGCATCTGGAAGCCGGTGGGGATCACGTCCGTCAGCAGACCTTCCGCTTCGAGATCTGCCTTGCCGGGCAACGTGTCGAGGCTTTCGAGGCCGAAATGTTCGAGGAACTTGTCGGTCGTGCCATAGGTGATCGGCAGGCCCGGCGTCTTGCGGCGGCCGCGCACACGCACCCAGCCGGATTCCAGCAGCGTATCGATCACGGATTTGGCCACGGCCACACCGCGCACGGCTTCGATCTCGGCGCGCGTCACAGGCTGGCCATAGGCGATGATGGCGAGGGTTTCGAGGGCGGCCTGGCCGAGCTTCTTCTGCACCTGGCGCTCTTCGACGAAGAGATAGGACAAGTCCTGAGCCGTCTGGAAGCGCCACTTGCCGGCGACCTCGACGAGGTTCACGCCGCGTTTCGAATAGACCGCGCGCAGCGCCATCAGGACTTCGCCTGCTTCGATTCCGTGCGGCAGGATCTCGGCAATCTGCTCGGCAGACAGCGGTTCGCCAGCGGCGAACAGGACAGCTTCGGCGCGGCGCACGCCTTCGGCCAGCGCAGCATCGCGGCCACCGAGAAGATCCATCTCGGCGCGGGCCTGCGCATCGGACAGCTGGCTCATGGCATCCCGGCGCTCGCCGGCGGTGTCTTCAGTCATCGTCGGCTTCTCAAGCGGTTGCATCGAGGCTCTCCCCTGCCGGAACCGCGTTGCGGAGATAGATCGGGGCGAAATGCGCGTCCTGGCGCATATCGACCTCGCCGTCGCGGGTCAATTCGAGGGCTGCCGAGAACACGCTGGCAGTGACCGAGCGGCCCGGAAGTTCGGGCGTGTTCTCGCACAGGGCGGTGCGGATATCATCGAGGCTGGACCAGCTTTCGAGCTGCTGGCGCAGGCCGCGCAGCGTTGTGCGCGCGAGTTCCAGCGGCATCACCGGCTGCTGCTCGATGCGGTGCGGACGCTCCTTTTCCTTCCGGTCACGGATGAAACCGAAGGCGGAGGTAAGGTCGTAGAGCGAGGCGGTGTATTCGGTAAGCTTGACGATTTTCGGCTGTACGGGCGCGCCGCGCAGGAAGACCACGTTGTTCAGCACCGGTCCGGCTTCGAGTTCGCGCACAGCCTGACGCATCGCATCGAGGCGCTTCAGGCGGAATGCCAGCCGCTCGGCCATTTCCTCGCCGGTCGGTTCATCCTCGCCCAGCGCTTCCGGCTTCGGCAACAGCAGGCGCGATTTCATGAAGGCGAGCCAAGCCGCCATCAGCAGATAGTCAGCCGCCAGATCAATCCGCTTGGCGCGGGCATCCTCGATGAAGCCCATGTATTGCTCGGCGAGCTGCAGCATCGAGATCTGAAGCAGGTTCACCTTCTGGCGGCGCGCCAGTTCGAGCAGCAGGTGCAGCGGCCCCTCATAGCCCGGTACATCCACCGAGAAGAGGTTTACGCCATCTGCATCGGCGACATCCGCCGAGAGGGCATCGATGGAGATCGCCTCCCCGCTCAAACCATCGCCCCCATGTGAGGGAAGAGTTCGTGGAACCGGCGCCAGCCACGTGCCGCCTCAAACGGTTCAAGCCGGCGGGCGATGGCATCGGCGGCATCGGCGCGGTCTTCCGCCTTGCCATCAAGATGAGGCGCGGCCTGCGCGACTTCGGTCATCTCGGCGAGAATCTCGTTGGTATCCTTGAGGAAGCCCGAGCAATGCAGCAGCACATCGCAGCCCGCCGCGATTGACGCGTGCGCGCGCTCGGTCAGCGTGCCGCCCAGTGCCTTCATCCCCAGATCATCCGTCATCAGGAGGCCATCAAACCCGATTCGGCCGCGGATGACGTCCTGAATCATGATGCGCGAGACGGTCGCCGCCTTGCCGGGATCGAACGCGTCGTAGGAAATGTGGGCGGTCATCGCCATCGGTGCATCGGCGACGCGGGCGAAGGCGTCGAAATCCTTGGCGAGTTCGTTGTCGCCGGCAGTTACGCGCGGCAGTTCGTAGTGGCTGTCGGCGAAGGCACGGCCGTGGCCGGGAATGTGCTTGATGACACCGGCCACGCCGCCTGCTGCGAGACCGGCGAGGGCGGCGGCGGCGAGATCGGCGATTCCTGCAGGGTCAGTGCCGAAGGCACGGTCGCCAATAATGTCATGGGCGCCGGGCACTGGCAGGTCGACCACCGGGGCACAATCGGCGTGGATCGAGAGGCCGGCGAGTTCCGACGCGATCAACCGGTGACCGAGCCATGCGGCTTCGCGGCCCTTTTCAGGGTCGGCGGCGTAGATGGCGGCATAGTCCGATCCGCGCGGGAAAAGCGGCCATTCCGGCGCCTTGAGACGGGCGACGCGGCCGCCTTCCTGATCGATGAAGATCAGGGTCTCGCGGCCGGTGGCTTCCCAGATGTCCGCCACCAGGCGGCGCACCTGCATACGGGTCACGCAGGAGCGGCCCATGAGGATCACGCCCCAGGGGTTTTCTGCCCGGAAAAGGGCTGCTTCGGCCGGGGTCAGTTCCGGGCCGGATACGCTGAGAATACAGGCTTTGACCACTATCCGTTCACCACGATGCAGTTGGCTCCCGCCTCCTTGATCGCTTCACAGAAGGCCGAGGCCTCCGATCTGTCGGCAAAGGCGCCGACGCGCAACCGGTAAAACACACCCTCGGAGCCAAGGTCGGCCCGCTGGATCACTTTGGTGGCGCCGTAGTAAAGCTCCGGCGCAGAAGCGGTCACCCGCTTCCAGGAGGTTTCGGCCGCCTCTTCAGAGCGCAGCGCCGCGATCTGTACCAGGTAGGGGCCATTTGCGGCAAAGGCGAAGCGCGCGCGCGGGCCTTGCGGCTCAGGAAGCGGGGCGGCTTCGGCGGGCTTTGCCGGCGCGGTTTCGACCACTTGGGGCGTCATGGTTTCCGTTGCGATCGGCGGCGGCAGGACCGGGGCGGCGCCCAGTTCCGTGATCGGCTCAACCGGGCCGCGGCGCAAGTTGGCCGGTTCGCCGTCGCTGAGCGTGCCTTCCCCGGCCAGTTCCATGACGGGTTCCGGCACTTCGACCACGGGTTCGCGGCTGGTGGCATCGAGGCCGTCATAGAACCGCTTGTCTGTATTGGGTACCACGACGCCGCCGGCATCTTCCGGCGCCGTGCGGATCGGTTCGTCGGTGACGATGATGCTGGGCACGCCTTCGCCTTCCGGGCGCACGCCTTGACGATAGGTGTTCCAGACGACAGCGCCGAAAATCAGCAGAACGCCGATTGCGAGCGCAAGAATCAGCGGTCCGCGCGCGGCTTCGTCCTCGCGCCCTTCGAAACCCCTGTAATCGTCGTCGAACGGGGCGTAGTCATCGCCCTCGGCGTTCGATCGGCCCATTGGTCGCTCCCTGGAAGATTCTCTGAAGTTAACAGCTAGGCCCGTTTCCTTAACGAGCCTTGAAGACAAGGCCGTTTGCCCGGATTTACTGGGCTCGCAGCCTCAGGCGAGGCTGCTGGAATCGAACAGGCGGCGATGCTCTTCCAAGGCGAATGTGTCGGTCATCCCGGCGATGTAATCGCAGACGAGACGGGCGCGCTGTTCTTCGGGGAGCGTGTGGGCGTAGCGGTTCCAGGGTTCCGGCAGGGTTTGCGGTTCGCGAAGGAACACCTCGAACAGGTCCGCCAGCACGCGCTTTGCCTTCGAGCGCATCCGGTTGACCCGGTAATGCTTGTACATGCGGGCGTGCAGGAAGGCGCGAAGGGCGCGCTGCGGCGCTTCCAGGCCTTCCGAGAAAGCGATCAGGGGCGTGTCCATGGCCCGTACATCGGCGGCGGATTTCGGCTTCGCACGCTTCACCCGGGCGCGGGTCTCGTCCAGCAGATCGTTTATCCACAGGCCGATGAGACGGCGCACCGCTTCGTAGCTGACCATGCGGTCGTCGATGGCGGGGTACTCGATACGCACACCCCGGAAGACATCTCCGACGACGGGTAGCTGGATCAGATCCTCCACCGTGAAGAGACCGGCCGCGATGCCGTCATCGATGTCGTGGTTGTTGTAGGCGATGTCGTCTGACAGTGCGGCGACCTGCGCCTCGGGGCCGGCGAACGTGTCGAGCTCGAGGTCGGCGATATGGGCGAAGTCGCGGAAGGCGGCCGGCAGGGCGGTCACCGGCGTATCCGGTCCGGTCAGCGGGCCGTTGTGCTTGACCAGGCCTTCCAACGTTTCCCAGGTCAGGTTCAGCCCGTCAAACTGGGGATAGCGCCGCTCCAGCCGCGTGACGATGCGCAGGGACTGGGCATTGTGGTCAAACCCCTCATAGGGCTGCATGCAGGCGTCCAGCTGGTCCTCCCCGGCATGGCCGAAGGGCGGATGGCCGAGATCATGGCAGAGGGCGAGCGTTTCGGCGAGGTCCTCGTCCAGCCCCAGCGTGCGGGCAATTGTGCGGGCGATCTGGGCGACTTCCAGCGTATGCGTCAGCCGCGTGCGGAAATGATCACCCTCATGGGCCACGAAAACCTGGGTTTTCTGCTTCAGGCGGCGAAAAGCTGTCGCGTGGATTATGCGGTCCCGGTCGCGCTGGAACGGCGTGCGGGTGGCCGAAGGGGCCTCCTCGAAATACCGGCCACGGCTCTCTTCAAAGCGGGTTGCGAACGGGGCTCTCTTTTCCATGGCCGTTTTCGTCCTTATGTTATTGCCCATGACCGACGTTTCTACACCGGATGTGACCCTTACAGCCTCGGCTGCGAAGCGGATTAATGCGATTCTCGCCAAACAGGACGGCGCGGCCTTCCTGCGCGTGTCCGTGGAAGGCGGGGGGTGTTCGGGCTTTTCCTACAAGTACGACTTCGCCCCGGCGGCCAACCCAGATGACCTCGTGGTCGAGCTGGACGGCGCCCGCGTACTGATCGACGAGATGAGCCTTGAATTCCTGAAGGGCTCCGAAATCGACTTCACCAACGAACTGATCGGCGCAGCCTTCAAGATCAGGAACCCGAATGCAACTTCCGGCTGCGGCTGCGGGACGAGTTTTTCGGTCTAGGCAGGCGCAGTGGCACCATTGTGCAGACCTTCAGGAACGGTAGAAGTCTTACCGGTTCTGAGGGAGACGGGCAGATGTTCGGCAAGCGCAAATGTGATGCAGGTCCGGCTTTCGGCAATACGCTGCATGCCGAGACAGCCGAGCAGGAGCGCAAGGCGCTGGCGGCCCTTGAGTGCAAGTCTGGTGCGGACATGACTATCGGAGCAGCCTGCCCGCCGAGCGCTGCGGCGCTGGTGAAAGCCGCGCAGTTGCCGGACGCCGTCTGGATGCATGGCCACCGCATCGAATGCAGCCGGTGCAAGAAAGGCTGCGAAGTGACAATCAGCCGGCCGGCAAGCTCGGAGGCGCCGAGCCCGTTTGCCGTGCGATCCAAGGCACGGTCAGATTTTTATGCCATGCAGCACGCCTTCCTGCCGGAATGGTTCCTGACCATGCCGGACGTCGCAATCTCGATCCTGACCAATAAGCTCGATGGCTGGCAGGCAAAGACCATGACGCAAATTGGCGAAGTTGTTGAGCGCACTGCCGGCAATCCGATGCCGATCAAGAAGGTCGAGCTCGTCACCATGCCCGGAGACACGGCTGCGGTTCTGGTCGACTTCATCACACCCTGCGCGCCGATCGAAGCGCACTATGCCTTGCTGGTCGGGGGGGCGAGACCCTTCTATCTGCTGTCAGAGAAAACCCATCTCGGAGAAGACAAGCCGATCGCCGACATCGCAGGCCTGACGGAATGGGCATTCACCAACGCGCAGCGGACCGACATGAAACACACGGCGATGGAGCTGCTGCCGGATGTGTCGCGCACGACCTTTCAGAATGCGGCCACTGAAATGCTCAAACGCCGTCTGGCTTGACGCGGCGGCGAGATTGCACTTCGTCCGGCCGGGCCTAAACTGCGCGCCATGACCCAGCCCAGACCTTTCCAGATCAATATCCCCGACGCCAAACTCGCCGCGATCCGCGCGCGTGTGGAAGCCTACAAATGGTTCCCTGCCCCGGCCAACGAGCAGGGTTTTTCCTATGGCATGTCGACCCCGGTCATGCAGGACATCCAGCGCTACTGGTTGGAGACGTATGACTGGCGCGCGGCAGAGGCGGAGCTGAACCGCTGGCCGCAGTTTACGGCGGAGGTGGACGGGCAGACGATCCACTTCGTGCATGTGGTGGGCGAGGCCCAAGGCAAGCGGCCGCTCCTGATCACGCATGGCTGGCCGGGCAGCATATACGAATTCTGGCAAGTGATCGGGCCGCTCGCTTTTCCATCCGAGCACGGAGGAAAAGCGGAGGATGCGTTCGATCTGGTGATCCCGTCCCTGCCCGGTTATGGCTTTTCAGGCAGGCCGGCCTCGCCTCTTGGACAGAAGGCCACCGCGGCGCTGTGGGACAAGCTGATGCGGGATGTGCTCGGCTATTCATCCTATCTTGCGCAGGGCGGTGATTGGGGGTCGGTCGTCACGTCCTGGCTCGGTGTCAATCACGGGCCTGGAAAAGGCGGCTGCCGGGGCATTCACCTCAACATGATCGGCCTTCGTCCCGCGCTCGGCATTCCTCAGTCCCCCGAGGAAGCAGCCTGGGCGGCGCAAGCGGCGGGCAAGATGCAAATGGAAGGCGCCTACCTGATGCAGCAGGCGACCAAGCCGCAGACGCTGGCGATGGCGCTGATGGATTCCCCGATGGGCACGGCGGCCTGGATCCTCGAGAAATTCCATGGCTGGAGCGACCTGCGCAACCGCGGGCTGCTGGACGTGTACACCCGCGACCAGCTGCTGACGAACGTGATGATCTACCTCGTGACCGATTCCATCGCGACCAGCGTTTGGTATTACAATGCGTTGTTCCAGGAGGGCGGCAATCAGCTGGCGGAGGGTCAGCGCTGCGAGACGCCGACGGCGTTTGCGAGCTATCCGGGCGAGCTTTACATGCTCGCCCCGCCGAAGACCTGGGTGGGGCGAACCTATAATCTCACGCGCTGGAGCGACCTGCCGCAAGGCGGGCATTTCGCCGCGATGGAAGTGCCGGAGATTTATGTGGACGACCTACGCAGCTGGGCGCGGGACGCTTAAACGGCCAAGCTGTCAGGCGGTTTTGTTTGCGGGGCTTTCCGAGTGCCGGGATGATGACACGCAAGTGAGTGAAGGGGACCGAATTGGTTGCACAGGCTTTCGTTGTGCAACCAGATCCTATCGGTTCATTGCGTCAGCGATTTCCGGGCGGGCTTCGGCAGAGGGCAGGTAGCGCGGGGCAAGGCGGATGCCGCTGGCCTGCTCGTAGGCGTATCCGTAGCGCAGCAGGTCACCGTCGGCGCCGTGGGCGCCCATGAAGGAGATGCCGACCGGCACACCGTGCACGTCGCCCATCGGAACAGTCAGGTTCGGATAGCCCGCGATTGCGGCGATAGACCCTGCCCCGGCCCATTCGGGCCAGACATCGCCGTTGACGGGGTCGATGCGCGGCGCGACCGGGCCGGACGGGGCGACGAGGACCGAGACGTTGTGCTCCGCGAGCAGCTTGTCGATGCCGTTTTCGCGTGTTGCGGACTGCACCATTGCCAGCGCCGCCGTATAGGCTTCATCCGTCAACGGACCAAGTGCGTCGGACATTTCAAAGATGTCCTGCCCAAACAGGGCGAGTTCGGCTTCGGCATTGTGCTGGTTGAACGAGATGACATCGCTGAGCGTGCGGGTTTTGACACCGGGCGGCGCGGCGGCGAGGTAGTCGTTGAGGCTGGCCTTGAATTCGTATTGCAGCACGAGGAAGGCATTGCCCCAGAATTCCGGTGGCGGATCGGGCGCAGTGATCTCGACCAGTTCGGCGCCTTGCGATTTCAGGACCTCCATTGCCCGGGTGAAATGCGCGATCACATCCGGGTTCGAGCCCTGGGCGGAGAGCAGCACGCCGACGCGGACGCCCTTCAGGGCATCGGCTGACAGACCCGCAGCGTAGCCGTTTTCGCCGGGGATCATGCCATCCAGCAGCATCGCGGCGCCGCGCACGGTTTTTGTCATCGGGCCGGCGGTGTCCTGGCTCGGCGAGATCGGAACGATACCGGCCTGCGGGATCAGGCCGACGGTCGGCTTCAGACCGACGAGGCCGTTGACGTTGGACGGGCAGATGATCGAGCCATTGGTTTCCGTGCCTACGCCGCCTGCGGCGAGGGAGGCCGCGATGGCGGCGCCGGTGCCGGAGCTTGAGCCACAGGGATTTCGGTCGAGCATGTGCGGATTGCGGACCTGGCCGCCGATGGCGGACCAGCCGCTGAGCGATTGGTTGGAGCGGAAGTTGGCCCACTCGCTGAGATTGGTCTTGCCCAGGATCACGGCGCCGTCGGCGCGCAGGCTGGCGACGAGGGGACTGTCGCGGCCGGTCAGGTTGTCCGCGAGGGCGAGCGATCCGGCAGTCGTCGGCATGGGATCGAGAGACTCGATGTTGTCCTTGAGCAGGATCGATACGCCGTCGAGCGGGCCGAGGGTCTGGCCGTTGGCGCGGCGCGCATCGGCGGCGGCGGCCTGCGCGAGCGCATCGGGATTGAGCGCGATGATCGATTGCAGGCGGGGGCCGGCGCGGTCGAGGGCAGCGATGCGGTCAAGATAGGCCTGCGTCAGCTGGACCGAGGTGACTTCGCCGCTGGCAAGGGCATCGGCGATTTCCGGCAGCGGCTTGGCGAGGAGGGTTGGGGCGTCATAGCTCGCGGGAGGCGCGGAGGTGGGCGATTCTTCGGCGGGAGCGCCGTTTGGCGGTGCGACGTCGGGCGGCGTGGCGCATGCAGCGAGAGCGAGCGCGCTGAGCGCGGCGGTGAGTTTACGGTGCATGGCGCGTCTCCCAGTTTCGGAAGACAGGGTAGCCCGGTTCACAAGGGGAACAAGAGTGCGACACCCTTGCTCCCCTCGTGCATTTTACCGCGCGAACTTCTTGAACTTCAGGCGCTTCGGGTTGACGGCGTCTTCGCCGAGGCGGCGTTTCTTGTCTTCGAGGTAGGACGAGAAATCGCCCTCGAACCATTCAACATGGCTGTCGCCCTCGAAAGCGAGGATGTGGGTGGCCATGCGGTCAAGGAACCAGCGATCGTGCGAGATGATAACGGCGCAGCCGGGGAAATTGTCGAGGCCTTCTTCGAGGGCCTGCAGGGTTTCCACGTCGAGGTCGTTGGTCGGTTCGTCAAGCAGCAACAGGTTGTGGCTGCCGCGCAGCATCTTGGCGAGGTGCACGCGGTTGCGTTCACCGCCCGAGAGGATGCCGACCTTCTTCTGCTGGTCGGTGCCCTTGAAGTTGAAGGCGCCGACATAGGCGCGCGACATGACCGAGACGCCGCCGAGGTCGATGACATCGGTGCCGCCAGAGATTTCTTCCCAGACGTTCTTGTTCGGATCGAGTTTGTCGCGGCTCTGGTCGACATAGCCGATCTTGACGGTTTCGCCGACACGCAGGGCGCCCTTGTCGGGCTTCTCCATGCCGAGGATCATCTTGAACAGGGTCGACTTACCGGCGCCGTTCGGGCCGATGACGCCGACGATGCCGCCGGGCGGGAGCTTGAAGTCGAGGCCTTCGATGAGGACGTTGTCGCCGAAGGCCTTGTGGAGACCTTCCGCTTCCAGCACGACGCCGCCGAGGCGGGGGCCGGGCGGGATGCGGATCTGCGAGGTCATGACCTTCTCGCGCTCGGCCTCGGACGCCATCTTCTCGTAGGCATTGATACGGGCCTTGGATTTCGCCTGCCGCGCCTTCTGGCCGGAGCGGACCCATTCGAGTTCCTTGGCGAGGGTACGCTTGCGGCCGACGTCTTCGCGCGCCTCCTGCTCCATCCGCTTGGCCTTCTGTTCGACCCAGCCGGAATAGTTGCCCTGGAAGGGCACACCGCGGCCGCGGTCGAGTTCGAGGATCCAGTTGGTGATGTCGTCGAGGAAGTAACGGTCGTGGGTGACGAGGATCACGCAGCCCGGGAAGTTGATCAGGAAGTTCTGCAGCCAGCCAACGGTTTCGGCGTCGAGGTGGTTGGTCGGTTCGTCCATCAGGATCATGTCGGGTTTCGACAGGAGAAGTTGGCAGATGGCGACGCGGCGGACCTCACCGCCGGAGAGCGTGGTGACGTCGGCGTCGTTGTCCGGGCAGCGCAAGGCTTCCATCGCCATCTCGATCTTGGAATCGATGTCCCAGGCATTGGCGGCGTCGATCTTTTCCTGGAGCGTGGTCATCTGCTCCATCAGCTCGTCGGTGTATTCCTCGCCGAGGCGGGCGGAGATGGCGTTGAATTCGTCGACCATCATCTTTTCGGGGCAGGTCGCGGCGATGTTCTCGAACACGTTCTTGGTCGGATCGAGTTTCGGCTCCTGCGGGAGGTAGCCCACCTTCACGCCTTCGGCAGCCCAGGCTTCGCCGACAAAATCCTTGTCCTGGCCGGCCATGATGCGCAGCAGGGTCGACTTACCCGAACCGTTGACGCCGACCACACCGATCTTGGCGCTCGGCAGGAAGCTCAGGTGGATGTTTTCGAACACCTTCTTGCCGCCGGGATAGACCTTGGTGAGGCCCTGCATGTGGAAAACGTATTGGGGACCGGCCATGGGTTTGGACACTCTTCCTGTAGGGATGGATGGTTTGGCCTGCGGTGTAGGCGCCCTGCCCCCGCGAAATCAAGCGCGAAGGTGAGGCTGCGGGGACCAGCCCGGCCCGGCGGGAGGTCGGTTACTCGGCGAAGCCCTGTTGCAACCGGCCTTCCGCGATCAGTTCAGCCAGCTGGCCGCTGTCATGCGCGGGGAGCACGGCAAGATCGGGGTTGGCTTGCATCAGGTCGTAGAGGGCCCGCAGCTGGGCCTTGACCGACGTACGGTCTTCGTCCGGATCGAAAACGGCATACTGGGTAAGCACCGGGCGGGTGGTCAGGGTTTCGACGGCGTCCAGAGTCCAGGCGACATCGCCGATCAGCAGGGTTTCGTTGCCATTCTGGAGCTGGATGTAGACGAGCTGACTGCCGGGCGTGTGGCCGGGCACGGGGATGACGACGACGCCGGGGGCGACCTGCTGGACGCTGCCGTCCAGGCGGGGGGCGAGGCCAGCGATGACGGGGTCGAGCGTGCCCTTGGCGAAGATCGGAAGCGTGGCGATCTGGGGGGCGTTCAGAAGCAGCTTCGGCGCTAGGGCGGCAGGATCGGGATGGCGGGCAACGGCCATGACGTGGTCGAGGTGTTCGTGGGTGATCAGCACACTCTCTGCGGACAGCATGGCGGCGAGGAGCGTTTCGTAGGCCGATGCGTCGAAGGCCCAGTCGGCCTCGGACTGTTTCATGGCGGCGGCGGTTTCAGCGTCGATGGCGCCGTCGATGATCATGGTGCGGTCCGGCCAGACGATCTGGACGGAGTTATAAGTGGTGTTCCAGTCCGTGCCGAAACCGCCGGCGCGGGCGGCGAAGCCGGGCGCCTTGTCGCGGCCGATTTCGAGGACGCGGATCTCGGTTGGAAGTCGGGATGGATCGGAGGACACCATCTCCCGCCAGTCTTCGAGGACCAGCAGGCCGGGCGCTTCGGCGGGAGCCGTCGAGTCTGCCAGGAACAGCCACCAGAACCCGCCCAGAAGCAAGACGGCGAGGCCGGAAAGAACCAAAAGCAACGGTCTCAGCATGGGAGTCTCCTCGGTCCGGACGTGATTCCTGACCCTCGCCCGGGAATGTGAAGCATGGTGCCGGGCCGGAATGGAAGGAAAATCTGGAGGCGGGCATAGGGCTTTCGCCGGAATTCAAACAGGTCGACGGACGCGGAATCGCCGCTAATGTCCGGCGGCATGAAACATTCCTTCCTTGCTTTCGCCCTTGCCACCTTCGCGCTGGCGGCCTGCGCAGCCCAGCCGAAGCCTGCCCCTCAGGACAACATGACCTACAGTTCCAAGCTGACCCTCGAACGGCTCTACGCCTCGCCTGCCCTGTCCGGCACCAGCCCGCGCGGCGTGAAGTTTTCGCCAGACGGCAAACGCGTAACCTTCCTGAAGCCGCGGGCGACGGATCAGAGCCGGTTTGACCTGTGGCAATTCGATGTGGCGACGGGCGCACAGTCGTTGCTGGTCGAATCGTCACTCGTTGACCCCGAAGACGCCGAACTGTCCGAAGAGGAAAAGGCGCTGCGCGAGCGCAAGCGTATCGCGGGCATAAGGGGAATTGCCGACTATGACTGGGGCACGGCGGACATGCTTCTGGTGCCGGCGGGCGGCGACCTGCATCTGGTGACGCTGGGGCCGGAGGGGGCGGCGACGCGGCAACTGACGCGCACAGACGCGTTTGAATACGACGCGAAGATTTCCCCGGGCGGAAAGTATGTCAGCTTCATCCGGGACGGCGCGCTCTTCGCCATCGAGATAGCTACGGGGAGCGAGCAGCGGATATCTCCGGAAGCCGAGCCGGACAAGGCGGTGAGCTATGGCGTGGCGGAGTTTGTCGCGCAGGAGGAGATGCACCGGTTTACCGGCTATTGGTGGAGCCCGGACGACAGCCACATCGCTTACACCAAAGTGGACGAGAGCGGCGTGGACATCATTCCGCGCTTTGACATCGCCGCAGACGCCGTGACCGTGATCGAGCAGCGTTATCCGCGCGCGGGGCGGCCGAATGCGGTGGTCACGCTGTTTGCGCGGGAGCTTGCGAATGAGCGGGCCTTCGAACTGGGAACGTTCGGGCCGGAAAATTATCTGGCGCGGGTGAACTGGATCGACCGAAACTCGGTGATCTTCCAGGAAGTGAACCGGGCGCAGACCGAGATCCGCTATCAGCGCAGCGATGGCTTACCGTGGCGCGTCTGGTCACCGTTCAGCGAGAAGCAGGCGACCTGGGTGAACTTGTCCGACAATTTCCGGACGATGCCCGATGGCAGCCTTCTGCTTACGGACGAAAGCAGCGGGTACCGTCATATTTACCAACGCAACCCGACAAACGGCGAGGCGCGGCCTGTTACGCAGGGCGAGTGGATCGTTTCCGGTCTGCTGGGACAGGACCCGGAAGGAAAGACCGTCTATTTCACGGGGTTTGCCGACACGCCGCTGGAGCGCCACCTCTATCGCGTACCGCTCGGCCGGAACGATGCGCCGCCGCCGGAAGTGACGCGCATCACGGAAGCGGGCAAGAGCTGGAGCGTGACGTTGAGCCCGGATGGGAAGTCCTACGTCGGCACATCCTCTTCCCCGAACCAGCCGCCTCAGACGGGGCTCTACCGGATCGACGGGACGTTGATTGCCTGGATCGAGGAGAACCGGCTGGATGCATCTCATCCGTATGCGCCCTATCAGGACTCTCACACAGTGCCGGAATTCGGGACAATGCAGGCCGATGATGGGCAGACGCTGCACTACTCAATCCAGAAGCCGAAGGATTTTGATCCGTCCAAGCGGTATCCGGTGATCGTGGAAGTGTATGGCGGACCGGGCGCGCAGACGGTGAACCGCGACTGGGGGCCTCTGACCGATGTCTTCTACAATGCACAAGGGCATATCGTCTTCCGGCTGGACAATCGCGGATCGGAGAACAGGGGCAAACGGTTTGAGGATGCGATCCATCGCAACATGGGCGATGCGGAAGTGCGCGATCAGCTGCGGGGCGTTGAGTGGCTGAGGGCGCAGCCTTTCGTGGATCCGGATCGGATTGCGATTCAGGGCTGGAGCTATGGCGGGTACATGACGCTGAAAACGATCCTCGCTGCGCCGGAGGGCACGTTTGCGGCGGCGGTGGCGGGCGCGCCGGTGGCGGACTGGTCGCTCTATGATACGTTCTATACGGAGCGCTACATGGGCACGCCGGAGAATAATCCCGAGGGTTACCGAAAGAGCAGCGTGTTTCCGGAACTCGGAAAACTATCGACGCCGCTGCTGCTGGTGCACGGCATGGCGGATGACAACGTGACGTTCGACAACACGACCCGTGTCATGGCGGAGCTGCAGAAATTGGGCAAGGTGTTCGAGGTGATGACTTATCCCGGACAGCGCCACGGCATTCGCGGCGAGGCCCTGCAGGTTCACCTGATGCGTACACGGATGGCGTTCCTGGAGCGGCACCTCGACAAGGAGACGGAGTGATGCCGGCGTTCCAACCGACAGCCGCGCAGTTCCGCGCTTTCCGCGATGACCCGCATGACGGGCCGATCGCGCAGGTTAACCTGCTGAAGTTCCGCACCAAGGCCGAATATCCGCCGGGCGACCCGGAGCATGGGCAGGAGATCAGCGGGCGCGAGGCCTATGCGCGCTATTCGGAGGCCTTCACTGACGCGATGAAGGAAGTGGGCGGCGTGACGCTGCTTCTAGGCGATACGGAGAGGTATTTCATCGGCGGCGGAGACTGGGACGGGGTGCTGGTCAATCATTTCCCCAACCGGCAGGCGTTTATCGCGACGCTGAACCATAGAAACTACAAAGAGATGGCGCGCCACCGGGAAGCCGGGCTGCTGTGCCAGGAGCTGATCGTGACGCGCCCGACATGGGCGGGAGGAGAAAAGACATGAGCCCGTATGAAGTCTATGGCGCGCTGGGGTCGCCCTATTCACTGAAGGTCCGGGCGGCGATGCGGGCGAAGCGCCTGCCGCATACCTGGACGGGCATGACTGCCGAAGACCGGGCGCGTGTGATGCCTAACGTCAAGGCGCAGGTGATCCCGGTGATCCGCAAGCCGGATGGTTCGTGGACGAATGACTCGACGCCTTTCCTGCTGTCGCTGGAGGGCGAAGGGCGCGCGCTGGTGCCCGCGCACCCGCTGCTGCGCTATGCGTGCCTGCTGATCGAGGACATGGCCGACGAATGGTTCATGAAGGCGATGTTCCATTATCGCTGGACCTATCCGGAAGACCAGGAATGGTGTGCCAACTGGATCATGTTTGACTCGCTTCCGAATGCCGGGCGAGCTGGAGTCGAGGCGATGGCGGCGAATATCCGGGCACGGCAGATTTCGCGGATGCCGCTGGTGGGATGCACGCCGGAGACATTGCCGGTGATCGAGGCGAGCTGGAAGCGGACCTGCCTTGCGCTGGAAGCCATGGCGACCGGGCCAACGCGGTTCCTGTTCGGCGACCGTGTGTCGCTGGCAGACCTTGCGCTCTACGGCCAGCTGAAAGTGATGAGTGTCGACCCGACGCCAATGGCGTGGATGCGCGCCGAGACGCCTTACCTCTATCGCTGGCTGGACCTGGCAGATGATGCGAGCGGGCTTGAAGGCGATTGGCTGGCCGCGGCGGACGCGCTGGCGCAGGCGCCGGTGAAAACCCTGCTGGCCCAGGCGGGCGACAGCTACCTGCCCTTCCTCAAGGCCAATGCCGATGCATTGGCGGCGGGAGCGGAGACGTTTGAGCTCACGCTGGAAAGGCATCGTTACTCGCAGGGCGTGTTCAAGTACCAGGCGAAGTGCCTGGAGACCCTGCGCGCGGACTGGAAGGCGCTGGACGCGGATGGTAAGCAGACACTCCGGGGATTGATCGGCGAAGGAGCCGCGCTGCTTGACTGACACGTATTCACCGATCTCGCGGCTGCTGCATCACCGCTCCAAACGGCTGGCCAAAGGCGAGCCGCTGGCCTTGCCGATCGTGGCGTCGTCCGTGTTCCACCAGCCGGGCGATCCGGATGGCACGCATTTCTATGGCCGCAACGGGAACCCGACGGTCGAGGAAGTCGAGGCCGAAATTGGCGTGCTCGAAGATGCGGACATCGTGCTGTTCCCGTCGGGCATGGCGGCGATTGCATCGGTGTTCTTCGGTCACCTGCGGCCGGGCGACCGGGTGCTCGTGCATTCCGATGGCTATTACAATGCGCGGGCGCTGCTGAAGGAGCAGTTCGAGACGATCGGCGTGATCGTCCACACGGTTCCGACGGCGGAGTTTGCGGGGGCGGATTTCACCGGCGTCAAGATGGCGCTGATCGAGACCCCATCCAATCCAGGGCTGGAGGTGTGCGACATCGCGGCGATTGCGGCGAAGGCGCAGGCGGCGGGGACGATCCTTGTTGCCGACAATACGACAGCCAATCCGCTCTGCCAGCGCCCGCTTGATCTGGGGGCGGACATTTCGATCATGGCCGATACCAAAGCCATGGCCGGGCATTCGGACATTCTGGCCGGGCATGTGGCGAGTCGCAGCTCGGACCTGATGGCGCCGGTGCGCACCTGGCGGCGGCTGGCGGGTGCGCTGGTGAGCCCGTTTGACGCCTATTTGCTGCACCGGGGTCTTGAGACGCTGGAGCTGCGCACGAGCCGGGCGAATGCAAATGCGCTAGCGGTGGCGACGGCGCTTTCGGGCGATGAACGTATTTCGGGCCTGCGCTATCCGGGGCTGGCGGCGGACCCTTCGCACGGCGTCGCGCGCCGGCAGATGAAGGGTTATGGGCCGATCGTCAGCTTCTGCCTGCCGACGCGGGCGGCGGCCGAGGCATTCATTGAACGCCATGCCCTGCTGGCCGCCGTGACCAGTTTCGGCAGCGTGCATTCCAGCGCCGAATGCCGCGTACGCTGGGGAGACGCGGTTCCGGAAGGCTTCGTGCGCATGGCGTGCGGGATCGAACCGGTGGGCGATCTGGTCTCGGCAACCCTTGCCGCGCTTGACGAATTGCGGTTTTGAAGGCCTGCGGACTGTTCATGACAGCCGAGTCAGAGTGCAATAATGCTGGACTTCGGGCCCGGGGAAGCTGCCAATGCGCCGTTTGAGTATAGTGATTTTCTTCATCGTGGCGGCGCTTGCCGCCTACGGATGGTTTACGCTCCGCCAACCCCCGAAGCCTATGGAGATTTCGGAGCCGGTCCGGATTCACCAAGGCATCGTGATCGGCGGAATTGACCGCGAAAACCCTAATGTGCGGCTGTTCAACGGCATACCGTACGCGTCAGCCAAGCGCTGGTCTGCGCCCACGGCGCCGCCGCAATGGGGCGCGAACTCCCGCGACTCCCGTGAATTCGGCCCCGAATGCATCCAGCCGCGTTCGCGCTATGGCTCGTTCGTCAGCCAGATTATTGATGGTCTCGGGCTGAATTTCTTCGAGCGCTCTGCCGCGCGCGTGGCGATCTCTGCGCAGGAAACGCCGCCGGAATCCGAAGACTGCCTTTTTCTCAACGTCCGCACAGCCAATCTCAAGGGGACATCGCCGCAGCCGGTCATGGTCTGGATCCACGGCGGCGCACACCAGTATGGTGCGGGTTCCCAGAGTGTTTACCAGTCCAATGCCCTCGTCGAAAATGGCGTTGTGCTGGTCACGATCAATTACCGCCTCGGCCCGTTCGGTTATCTTGCCCACCCGGCGCTGACCGAAGAGATCGGCACTTCGGGCAATTACGGCCTGCTTGACCAGGCTGCAGCGCTTGCCTGGGTTCGCGACAATATTGCCGCGTTTGGCGGCGACCCTGATAATGTAACTGTCTTTGGCGAAAGCGCGGGCGCACAGTCGATCACCGAATTGATGGCCCTGCCCGCGGCAGATGGCCTGTTCCACAAGGTGATCCTGCAAAGCGGCGCAAGCACCGGCAACGCGCTGCATCTCAAACGCTCGCCCATTCCGGGCATACTGAGCGCGGAAGAGGCCGGGGCCGAGTTCCTCTCTTCGCTCGCACCGCCCGCCGCGACGGCGAAAGACCTGCGAGCCATTCCGGCGGCCGCGATTGTCTCGCGCTCTGAAGCGCGGTCAGATCTCAACGGCTACTTCCTGCCTGTCGTTGACGGCAACGTTCTGCCCCGTCAGATCGGCGCTGCGTTCCGTGACGGCGATGTACCGAAAGTTGCGATGCTGGCCGGATACAATGCCGACGAAGGAACGCTGTTTTACGACAGCTTCCAGTCGCCGACGATCCTCCGTCCACAGATCACCGGCACGCTGGCCGAGCGCGAAGCCTCGCTGGCTGAAGTGTTCGGCGAGAACCCGGCCAAGGCGCTGCAGGCGCTCTACGGCATGGACACGCTGGAAACGTGGGACAAGGGCGCAACCGACATGCTGGGCGACGACCTGTTCGGCGTGCACACGCGCTTCGTTGGACAACGGAATGCGCAGGGCGGCGAGCCAACCTGGCTCTATCATTTCACGCGCGTGCCGCCATCGAAGAAGCAGACCATCGGCGCCTTCCATGCGGCCGAGATTTCCTTCGTGTTCGACAGCCACCTGCGCGGCATGCAGCTGACCGACGGCGACCGCAAGCTGACCGACTATATGGTCGCGTACTGGACCAATTTCGCCAAGACGGGCAATCCAAATGCCGAAGGCCTGCCTGCCTGGCCGGCGACCACGCCGGAAGGCGATATGTGGATGGAGCTCGATGCGACGCCAGCGCCGATTGAAGGCCTGCGGGCTCGCAAGCTCGACATTCTCGAGGAAGCCCTGCGTGCCCGCATCGACCTGATGGCCGGACCGCCGCCCGCCCCGCCCCCGCCGCCCGTTCCCGTCGCGGTTGAGGGTGCCGGCGTGCCGTTCTCAGGCGGTGAGTAGGATCCTGCAAATTTCTGTCAGGCCAGCCTGATCGATCTCGTCGAAGGCGTCATAGTCCGTCGAGTCGACATCCAGCACGCCCGCCAATGACCCATCGGGCCGGAACACGGGTACGACGATTTCCGAATTCGATGCGGAGTCGCAGGCGATGTGGCCGGGGAATTCGTGCACGTCCGGCACGATGATCGGCTCGCGTGTGGCAGCGACATGCCCGCACACGCCCTTGCCGAACGGGATGCGCAGGCAGCCGAGCGTGCCCTGGTACGGCCCCACAACCAGCTCCTGCGGCTTCAGCGGATCGACGAGATAGAAGCCGGTCCAGAAGAAGCGCGGCTTGAAGGCCAGCGCCATCAGGCACGCGGCGGTTGCATAGCGGGCGGTCTCGGACGTCTCGCCCGCCACAACGCTCGCAATCTCCTCTGTCAGCTGCCGGTACGCCTCTGCCTTGTCCATATCCTGCCTCTCTGCGGTCATGCCCGGCCTGTAACGCCGGATTGCGCTCCACCGCAAGTGCCCGTTGAAGGGGGCGGTAACCTCTGAAATAGTCACGGGCGCGGACAGACGTGCGGATTCGCGAGGAGGGCCGTTCCCTGATGCATGGGTTGAGGACGCCTCTGGCTGCGTTGGCGGTGTCCCTGTGCGCAGTGGCCTTGGCGTTTGCGCCGGCTCATTCACAATCACTTCAAGAGGACGACTTCGCGCCCCCGGTGGTCGAAGTGCCGATCGAGGCTGTGACGGACGAGGCGTCAGAAATCGCGCCGCTGGAGACTGACCTAGACCGCGTGGACCAGGCGCATGCCGGCTATCTTGAAGACGCCCAGCTGCAGCTGACGCGCCCCGAACAGGACATCGAGATTCCGGAGCCCAGCCCGCCGCCGGGATGGCTGCAGGCCTTTGGCCGGTTCCTGCAATCGCTGGGGCCAGTGTTTCAGGTAATCTTCTGGATTGCCGTGGGTCTGGTCGCGGCCGGGCTGCTCTATTTCCTGTTTGGCGAAGCGATCCGCCTAAGGTTCGGCGGCAAGCGCAAAGCGAAAGATCAGCGCAAGGATGACGTGCTGGTCGATATTCGCCCGGATGCCGCCTCGGCGCGCTCGCTTTTGGAAGAGGCCGACGCGCTCGCACGCGAGGGCCGGTTTGCCGAAGCAGTCCACCTTCTGCTTTTCCGCTCCATCGAAGACATCCAGGAACGGCTGGAAGGCGGCGTGCCGACCTCGCTTACGGCGCGGGAGATTGCGAGCCTCGGACGGCTGCCCGACCGGGCGCGGCGCGCGCTGAAGCCGATCATCCTGGTCGTCGAGCGCAGCTTCTTCGGCGGGCGCGCTGTTGACGCCGAAGGCTGGCAGGAAGCGCGCCGCAGCTATGAAGAGTTTGCCTTCGGGGAGGGCTGGGCATGAGCGATACCTCCGCCGCCTCTCCGATTTCCGCCCGCGTGGCGGCCATCCTGATTGCAGTGGCGGCGATCTCCTTCGGTGCCGTTCTGGTAATGGCAGGCTGGGCGCCGGAGATGCGGGATCGGAACCAGGCGGGCGACCACCCGTATTCGACGTCCGCGATCGGATACAATGGTCTTGTGCGGTTGCTGGAGTCGGTGGACTACCCCGTCGAGGTGTCGCGGCTGGAAAGTGATCTGGAATCGCGCAGCTGGGGCCTGATGATCGTCACCCTGCCCGCCTATGGCGGCCTTTATGTGCTGGACGACAAGAACCTACAGCCGACGACACTCGTCGTGCTGCCCAAATGGTCGGGCCGGACCGATCCAATGAATGCGACGCGGCAAGCGGACACGCGCTTTATTGATGCACGCGACCTGAACGACACCCTGAGAGTGGTCTATCCGCAGGCGGAGATTCTCCGGGTGCCTGTGCCCCAGAAAATCGAGACACCTTTCGGCGAGACGACGATCAAGCCGGACGTGCGCCTGCAACTTATCAAGGACCCGTCCCTCGAAACGATCGTCGGTACCGATGGCGGCGCCTTGCTGGCCTATGACGCGACGCGCGGCGTTTACCTGCTCAGTGACCCCGACATGCTGAACACGTTCGGCCTGGCGCAGCGTGAGAATGCGCGCTTCGCGGTCCAGCTTATTGATTTTCTCCGCTATGACGCTGATGAGCCAATCCTGCTGGACGCGACGCTGCACGGGTTCGAGCGGTCCGAGAACCTTCTGAAGATGCTCTTCAGCGTGCCCTATATCGGCGCCACACTGGTGGCGCTGGCTGCGGCCTTGCTGCTGGGATGGGCGGCGACGATCCGGTTCGGGCCGCCGCTGTCCGAAGCGCGCGCAATCGCGCTGGGCAAGCAGGCGCTGGCCGACAACTCCGCAGGCCTCGTCACGATGGCGCGGCGCGAGGCGAAGATGGCGCCCGGCTTCCTTGCGCTGGTGCGCAGGCGGCTTGCACGCGAAATCGGCGCGCCGAAGACGCTGACCGAAGCGCAAGTCTCTGACATGTTCGATCGTCTCGGGCCCGACCCGGAGACCGGACGCGTCTTTTCACAATTGGAAGCGGAGCTGAAAGAGCCCGCAACAGGCCGCGAAGACCTGCTCGCCAAGGCGCGCGCACTTTATCGCTGGCGCAAGGAAATCATCAGGAGAACACGACATGAGCGTAACTGAAATCCGCAACCTCGCGGACCGGATCCGGACCGAAGTCCGAAAGGCCATCGTTGGTCAGGACGCGACCGTGGACCTTCTTCTGGTCGCGCTGTTCTCCTCCGGGCACGTCCTGCTTGAAGGCGCGCCGGGAACGGCCAAGACGCTGCTCGCACAATGTTTCTCCAAGGCGATCTCGCTACAGTTCGGGCGCATCCAGTTCACACCGGACCTGATGCCCGGCGATGTTCTCGGCACGAACCTTTTCAACTTCCAGACCAACCAGTTCAGCCTGACCAAAGGCCCGATCTTCACCGATATCCTGCTTGCCGACGAGATAAACCGCACGCCGCCGAAGACACAGGCGGCTCTGCTGGAGGCGATGCAAGAGCGCAAGGTCACCATTGACGGCGTAAGCTATGTGCTGAACCCGCGCTTCACCGTGATTGCGACGCAAAACCCGATTGAGCAGCAAGGCACCTATCCGCTGCCGGAGGCGCAACTAGACCGCTTCCTGTTCAAGCACACGCTCGACTATCCGAGCCGCGAGGAAGAAATCCGCATCGTCGCCCAGCATGGCCGGCGCACGGGCATGAAGACGCCGGATGCGTTCGGTATCCAGCCGGTGATCTCGCCGGCCGAGCTGGACGCAGCGGTGGAAGCCGTGGCGGCGGCGCGCATCAATGACGACATCATCAGCTATATCGTCGATCTGGTGCGCGCGACACGCAACAGCCCGGCGCTCGAAACCGGCGCAAGCCCACGGGCAGCGGCGGCCCTGGCCACAGCTGCACGCGCCCGCGCCGCGCTGGATGGCCGCGACTTCGTCATTCCCGATGACGTGAAAACACTCGCCCTGCCGACCCTGCGCCACCGCGTGCTGCTGTCGCCGGCTGCCGATATCGAAGGGCGCACCACAGAGGAAACCCTACTGGGCATCATCGAGCAGACGGCGGCGCCCCGGTGATTTCGCCAACCCTCCGCGCGATCTTCCTGATGATGCTCGGGCTGCCAGTCATGGTGGCCATTGCGCTCATGGCGCCGGAGCTGTGGATCGTCTCGGCGGGTTGGATTGCGGGTGTGGGCGCGCTGATTGCGGTCGACACACTGCTCGGTGCGTCGGTGCGGAACTATTCGGCGAAGGTCACCCTGCCACCGCTGCTATATGTGGGCAGTGCGGACGATCTGCAGATCGAGCTGTCTTTCGAGGCAGGTCCCGTGCCGAAGCGGATCGAGATACAGCTGGAGACGAACGAACTGCTCGGCGCACAGACGCCGCAGGGCCTGCGCGGATGGGACGGGCGCATCCGTCCGCACACGATCAGTGTGACGCCTGGGCGCCGCGGCATGGCGAAAGTGGTGAAGTTGTGGAGCCGCTGGCAGGGCCCGATGGGCCTTATCCTGAAGCGGCATATCCAGCCCCTCAACATTGATGTGCCGGTGACACCGAACGTGCGCTGGGTTCGCGACGAGGCGATCCGTATGTTCTCGCGGGATGCCGAATTCGGCATCAAGACACAGATCGAGCGCGGTGATGGCAGCGAGTTTGACGCGCTGCGCGAATTCGCCTCCGGCATGGACCGGCGGGCCATCGACTGGAAACACTCAGCCCGCCACCGCCACTTGCTCGCCAAGGAATTCAAGACCGAGCGCAATCACAATATCGTCTTCGCCTTCGATACCGGCCGGCTGATGAGCGAGCCGCTGGGCGGCGTGCCGAAGCTGGACCGGGCGATCACGGCGGGCCTGCTGCTTGCTTACGTCTCGCTGCGCAATGGCGACCGGACGATGTTCAACGGCTTCGCGGCGCGCCCCGGCGCCAGCAGCGGCTTCCTCACCGGCACCAGCAGCTTTCCCAAGGCGCAGGCCGTCGTCGCCGAGATGGATTATTCCGAGGACGAAGCAAACTTTACGCTCGCGCTATCCAGCCTCGCCAGCCAGCTTGAGCGGCGCAGCCTCATCATCATCTTCTCGGACTTCGTGGACACAATCTCCGCCGAGCTGATGCTGGAGAACGTGAAGCGGCTCACCGACCGCCACCTCGTTCTCTTCGCCACATTCGAGGATGCCGCGCTCTCGCAGATGGCGGATGCGGCGCCGGAGACCGCCGAGGATGTCGCCCGCGCGGTGATCGCGGACACGTTGCTGGCGGAGCGCGATGTCGTGTTCCGGCGCCTCCAGCGGATGGGCGTGCAGATCATCGAGTCGACCCCCGAGCACTTCGGCGCGGAGCTGGTCTCCCGCTACCTGCAGATCAAGCAGAGGGACATGTTGTGAGCGACCTCTTGAAATCCTATCGCTTCCGCGAGGAGCGCCAGGCCGACTGGAAGCGGCTGGACCTGATCCTGACGAAGGCCGAGAATGGCGGCGTGAAAAACCTCAGCGACGAGCAGATGCTCGCCCTGCCCCGGCTCTACCGGCAAGCGGTATCTTCCCTCTCGGTGGCTCGCTCCATCTCGCTCGACCAGAACGTGATCACTTACCTCGAGAGCCTCTGCACGCGCTCCTACTTCTTCGTTTACGGCGCTCGCACCACGCTTGGTGAGCGGATGATGCAGTTCCTGCGGCGAGACTGGTCCGCAGCCGTCAGCCAATCGGTCTGGACGACCTTGCTGTCGGCGTTCTTCTTTTTCGGCGGCTGGGCGCTTGCCTTCTTCCTTTGCCTTCAGGACATGGAGTGGTTCTGGACCTTCCATGGACCGGCGAATTTCTTCGATGGGCGCAATCCGGATGCGACGGTCGAGTATCTGCGAAGTACGATCTACACCCAGCCCGGAGAAGCAGAGGATGGTCAGCTCACGGCGTTTTCGAGCTTCCTGTTCAACAACAATGCGCAGATCGCCCTGTTTGCCTTTGCGCTGGGCTTTGCCTTCGGCATCCCGACGGCTTGGTTGCTCGTCTACAACGGCGTGATGATCGGCTCGATGTACGCCGTCTTCTGGGACAAGGGTCTCGGTTACGAATTCACCGGCTGGCTGATGATCCACGGGGTGACGGAGCTCTTCGCCATCGTGTTGGCAGGCGCGGCCGGGTTCGTGATCGGCGGCGCGGTTGCCTTTCCGGGCGGGCGAACACGGCTCGCCTCGGCGCGCGCGGCCGGTCAGCGCGCCGCGACGATCGCCATGGGCTGCGTCGTGATGTTGATCATCGCGGCCTTGCTTGAGGGCTTCGGCCGTCAGCTGATCAATTCGGATACGGTGCGCTACGCGGTGGCCGGCAGCACGCTGGTCCTGTGGCTCGTCTATTTCTACATTCCCCGGAAAGGCCCGGCGGAATGAGCAAGGCACCCGTAAAGCCTATCGACACGTCGCGCCGCCCCGGCATCAGCATGGAGGCCGCGGTGCAGCGGCGCGCGCGCCTCGCGGAAGAAATGCGGGTCGCCAAGACCGTTCGCCGCCTGGTTACACCCGAAGGGGCAGCCATTCAGCTGAAGCTTGGCAGCGCCTCCGAGCGCGCCGGCGCGTTCATGATCGACATCGCGATACAATGGGCCATCGTCATCGCGACGTTCATAGGGCTCAACTTTCTTTCATCCGCGCTCAACCCGGGCAGCGCGAACATCGCCTTTGCCTTCTGGCTGGTGTTCTTTTTCTTCATCCGCAATTTCTACTATATCTTCTTCGAGATCGGCCAACGCGCCGCGACGCCCGGCAAGCGCATTCTGGGACTGCGCGTCGCCGCGCGCGACGGAGGCCGGCTTACGGCGAACTCGGTGTTGGCGCGAAACTTCATACGCGAGATCGAAATCGGCCTACCCTTCCAGTTCGCGCTGATGGGCGGCGATCAGTTAGGTGCCTGGATGGCGCTGTTCGGACTGATCTGGTCAGGCATTTTCCTGCTCTTCCCGATCTTCAACAAGGACAAGATGCGCGTGGGCGATCTGATCGCGGGCACCTGGGTGATCAAGGCGCCGAAAGCAAAGCTGATGGAGGACATCACCTCCACCGCTGCGCGCCCGGAGACGGCCTCGCGCTTTGTCTTCACGCCCCAACAGGCTGAAGCCTACGGTATTCACGAGCTGCACGTGCTTGAGGATGTACTTCGTCAGTCAACGGCGGAAGTAAAATCGCAAGTCGCGGCCCGGATACGCGCCAAGATCAATTGGTCACGCATCGAAGGTGAAACCGATCTCGCTTTCCTTGAGGCCTATTACGCGGCTCTGCGGCGCCGGCTGGAGCAGCGCATGCTGCTGGGCGAGCGCAAGGCGGATAAATTCGATACGCGCTGAAGCCCTCGCCGTGGCCTGTCAGGCCTTGGCTTCGGACTGCTCGCGTTCCCAATCGGCTTCGTGCCAGGCGAGTGCGGTGCGGATGATGTTGTCGACACCGGAGCGCGAGGCGACCCAGCCGAGTTCGCGCTTCGCCTTGTCCGGCAAGGCTATCAGGCGCGCCGGATCGCCCGGGCGGCGCGGACCATAGCGGCGCGGGATCTTACGATTGGTGGCGCGCTCCACGGCTGTCACGACTTCGGAAACGCTGGTGCCGCGCCCCGTACCCAGATTGTAGGCCGCCGAAGCTGCGCCCTTCTCAAGCGCGTTCAGGGCCCGCAGGTGGGCTTCAGCGAGATCCTCGACATGGATGTAGTCGCGGATGGCTGTGCCGTCCGGAGTCTCGAAATCGGAACCGTGGATCGTGAACTCGTAACCCTCGTCATACGCGCCCTTCAGGGCCAGCGGGATGAGGTGCGTCTCCTCGGCATGCCGCTCGCCGGTCATACCATCGCGGTCAGCGCCGGCAGCGTTGAAGTAGCGCAGCGGGATGGAGCGGATTCCGTGCGCCTTGTCATAGTCGCGCAGCAGCATCTCGGTCATCAGCTTCGAAGTGCCATAAGGATTGATAGGGTTCTGGGGATGCGTCTCGTCGATCGCATCGGTGGTCACCTGCCCGTAGGTGGCGCAGGTCGAGGAGAAGATCAGGTAACCCGTCTTGTGCCGGCGCATGGCCTCGAGAAGGTTCAGCGTCGCCATCGTATTGTTGTAGTAGTAGATGCCCGGCTCGCGCACGGACTGGGCGACGAGCGATGAGCCGGCAAAGTGCGCGACCGCATCGGGTTTAACTTGCGCGAATGCGGCTTCAACTTCGGCCGGGTTCTTGAGATCGCCGGTAAAAAGCGGGCCCCATTTCACAAGGTCCGACCAACCTGTCGACAAATTGTCGAACACAGTCACCTGCCAACCCGCTTCGGCGAATGCGCGGCAGCAATGGCTGCCAACGTAACCCGCGCCGCCTGTCACCAAAAGCTTTCCTGGCATGGGGCCCCCGTGATGCCTGACGATAACAATCCGGTGGCAGATGGCGCTACCGGACACTAAACAAATTGTATGCAAAGCCCAGTCCGCGCCGGAAGGCCAGAGGCCTTCTGCGTCAAGGCGGGGAACGGTTATACGAAGATGGACACGGCCGCCCAAATGATGGCGGACCAGAGCCCGGTGCTGAGCCCGATGATCGTGACCAGGCGAACCCAGACAGGCCACTTACCTTCGGTAAAGTCTTCCATCAGGGCATAGTCCGGCCGCGGCGCTATGCGGACCTGCGACGTGAATACGCGGCTATCTGCAGGAAGCATGGGATCCGGACTCGACATGACAGCCAATTAAGCGGGCAACGTTTAACGCGGAGTTTAATCGGGCGCGAACTCTGTTCATTTCAGGTTCAAATGTTGCGCTTCGAATCCGGCACAAATCCGGCGAAGGTCAGGCAAATCGGCGTTAACGAAGATTGGCCTGATCAGTCAGGATTCGGACGCAGGCGGACGTATTGCCTTTGGCCCGTATGGTATTTTTCTGCCAGCGCCGTCAGCGGGGCGATGTAGAACAGGAAAACCAGCGTGTCGAAAGTTCCCAGCATGTACGATTCGGTGAAGGTCGAGATCAAGATCACGGTCGCCACGGTCAGCAGGAATGAACTCGCCATTCCCTGCGATTTGAACCAACCGACGACTGTGGTCAGATAGCTCCACGCGAACGCTATAATGAGCGCGACTAGCCCGACATAACCCAGCGCGACCCAGACCTCGATATAGGTATTGTGGAAGGAAAGCTTGGTGCCGAAGGGCTTGGAATCGAGCTCATTGAGCGTTTGGGCGGCGCCCGTGGAATCGCGCCAGAACCCTTCGAAGCCCAGGCCGAAAAGTGGACGCTCCTGCGCGGCGCGAATGCCCGCTTCCCAGATGATCGTCCGGTTGGTCAAAGTGCTGTCCTTGCCGAGGGATCCGAGGAACTCGTCAACAATGCGATTGTCAGGATTTGCCAAAAGGACGAGCACACCAACGGCCATCGCCGAGACCAGCACCAGCAGCACGAACGATCGAAGGTGACGTACGCGCGTCACGGGCTGCCAGAACATCCACAGCCCCGTCATGATCAGAATGCCTGCCACTGAGAAGACAAGCGCCGTAGCGGAGTCTGCCGCAAGCATGAACACAAACGCGACCAGCAAGACCGGCAGCGCGAACAGGCGCAAAAGAACGTGCTCCTTCGCCTCGAATGCAACGGCAAGAGCCGCAAGCACACAGATCAGCATACGGATCGCGAAGATGTTCTTGCTGCCGTAAGGACCGCCAGTGTCAAAGGTGTTGATCAGCGGTGCAGCAAAGGCGATGGCGACGACGCCGGCAAAGAAGACGGCCCGCACGATCTGCTGGCGGGTCAGCCGGGAGGCGACAGTCACCATGATGAAAAAGTGGAGGATCATCATCGCGCCGCCGCGGAACGCGCCGACAGGGTCAGGCGACCAGCCCGCCGAGAGCGTGCCCAGGACGGGCACCGCGAGCAAGAGCAGAGCCCCCAGCGTGACCGGGAATGCAACGTCTCGGTAGATTGCGTAGAGCCCCAGGAAGAGCAGCGCACAGGGATAGAGAATGAACTCGTTGCCGGGAAACTCGATGAAGGTACACAAGACCCACAGCATCGTGGCGAGCTGTTCCCACCAGGTGGCAGGTCGTGTGCGCGTGGTCAGCACAGCATAGATCGGCTCAGGCGCGGCTGCGCGCAGCGGAACGGCGGTCATGCGGCCAACTCCCGGTCAAGGCTGCGTTGTACCATTTCAGCAAGAAAACCTTTCGGCTGGATGAAGGTCTCTTCCGGCAGCGCCGCAAGAACCGCCGCACGCGCCGCAATAGGGTGGCGGTCTTCGATCAGGCCGGCAATCAGGTCCGGCAATGATGCGTCAAGCGGCTCGCCGATGATGAAGCCGCACGCATGCCGCTCAAGCCAGGCCGCTGTTTCGGTCCCCGCTGGCGCTATCGATGGGGTGCAATAATAGCCCCCCTCATAGATGCGGTTCGGCAGCAACCATACGGAATTGTATCCGGCCTCCATGAAGTCACCCGCCCAGACGACATCCAGCTGATCGTAGATCGACGCAAGATCCTCGGGCGAGCGATAGCGGCCATGGTAGTGCATGTTCGGCCTCGCTTCGATCAGCTGTTCGAAAACCGGAATCTCGGTTCGCGCAGGCATGCCGTGCAGATGGATTTCAAGTCGTTCCGGAAACCTGTCGGCCAGGTCGCAGAGCAGCTCGAACGAACGGCGGCAACGCAGGTTACCCACCCAGCCGAGGCGCAAAGGTCCGCCCGCAGAGGAAGGTTGCGACTTTCGCTCGCACGCCCGCGCGCCGTAGGACGCTCCCGGTGCCAGCCGGTTCTCAACCAGGAAGGCCCGGAAATCCCCGGGGTAGCGGCGCTCAAAGTGATTGCGGATGAATCCCGGCGATGAGACGACAAGCCCCGCCGATCGCTTGAGCAGCATCCGCTCCAGCCAGCGCACGGCCGCGCCGATCAGGTCCTGCCGCGTCAGCAATCGATGTACGTCGAGGCTCTCATAGATCACCGGCGTGCTGAGTTTCGCGTAGCGTTTCGCCAGAAAGGCGCAGGCCAGCATGTCGAGATTGCGCGCATAAATGACATCGGCCGCGGCAAGCTTGTCTCGCTCTGCAGCCGCAAGACGAGCGCCGGCGAAGACCTGCCGGATACGTTGGACGAAAGCGCCATCGCGCGTCTCACCAAGATCGATATTGTCCCAGGCGAGCGCGCCGGGATCGCGGCGGCGCATCATGAAACCAGTGACTTTAAGTCCGTCATCCAGGAAGCCCTGCACACGGCGGCGCACGGCGGCATCAGCGGCATCATGACCGAAAAAGGCAATCCGGGTCATCCTACGCATCCTGTCCTGCCAGCGAGGAGGGGGAATGCTCCGTATACGAAGCGCACATCCCGCCTCCGCCCGGTCTCCTGGCTACTCGGCCGAGATCCGGTCGACCGGCTCGCCCCGTCCGGTGGCCTTCGACGGCGGCACCTGCACTGCAACGGTGCCCTTCATCCCTTTCGGGTTCGGCTTGGCCTTGCGCTTGTCGCCGCCCCAATTGAAGAGCGAGGGCTTCTCGTCCATCTGGTAATACTTGCGATAGGCCTTGTAGGTGGCGCCGGGGTCACGGTGGTGACGGCGGCGGTTGAGGTCCACCATGTTGAGTGTGACGCCAAGGACATCGGCCTTGAAGTTGCGAAGCAGGGCAAGCGACTGGCGGGCTGCCGAACGGGCCGAGTGGCGCCAGCGCACGACCAGGATGGTCTTGTCCGCCTTGCCTGCAACAACCCGCGCCTCTGCCATCAGCAGCAGCGGACCGGTGTCGATCAGGATCAGGTCGTACATGGACCGGAGCCGGGCCAGGAGATCATCAAATGCGCGCGTGCCGAACACGTCATGCGGCGTGTGCCCATTCTGCGACAGCGGCAGAATGTCGAGCATCGTCTTGCGATCCTTCACGATCGCATCCGAAAGCTGGCCAGCGCCGAACAGGCGTTCGACAAAGCCGATGTCGGGCTTCAGGCCTGCGGTCTCGGTCAGCTGCCGGCGGCGGAAGTCGCCATCGATGACGAGAGTGCGTGAGCCTGACATGGCCGACATCCGGCCCAGCGAAAGCGTGAGGCTGGTCTTGCCTTCGTCCGGAAGCGACGAGCAGATAGCAACCGTCTTGGTCTCGCTGTCGAGATCCGAGAAGGCAATTGCCGCACGAAGATAGCGAATGCTCTCGGCATAGGCTGAAAGCGGATTCTCGACCAGGTAATCGGCCGGGTTCGTCTGTGAGAGGCCAAGGAAGCTAGCCGTGCGGATCAACGGAACGGACCCGATGGCATTGGCGCCAAGCTTACGCTCCACGTCTTCGGTCGAGCTGATCTTCATGTCGAACATCTCGGCCAGCAGCGCGAGGCCGCCGCCAATGATCGCGCCCAGAAGGCAACCGATGATCAGGTTCAGAAGTTTCTTCGGAGAGTCCGGCGAGTCAGGAACCGAGGCGCGCGACAGGATGTTTGCGTCAGCGGTGATGAGGGCGTCCTGCTCGCGCGTCTGCTTGGAGCGCGAAAGGAATTCTTCCAGCAGCACGCGGCTCGTCTCTGCATCACGCTCGAGTTCACGCAGGCGAACGAGCGCCTGGTTGTTGCCTTGCAGCTGATAAGTCGAACGGCCGATCTCGCCCTGGATAGACGATATCTGCGACTGGGCTACTTTCAGTTCGTTTTCAATGTTCCCGGCAATGCGGGAAACTTCGGCATTGATCTGGCGATCAATGTCAGCGGCTTCGTTCCGGGCACTGATGAGTTCGGGGTGCTGCGGACCAAGCTTCGTTTCAAGTTCGGCGACGCGGCGATTGATGACAGCGCGCTGGGCTTTGAGATCCGAGATGACCTGCGAGCCAAGCACTTCCGAAATGCCATCTGCACCCGCACCGCTCGCCATCTGGCGGCGCATGCTGTCGGCGCGGGCCCGGGCCCGGTCAAGCTCGACCTGGAGCGTCGCTTTCTGCGTCGTCAGATAGGCAATCTGTTGTTCGGTCAGAGTTGCGCCCTGCGCCGCCAGAAGGCCGGATTCTGCACGGTAACTCTCGACGCGGCGTTCCTTTTCCTCGACCTCTTCACGCAGGCCCGATACGCGCTCGGAAAGCCATTCGGTCGCCTTGCGGGTGGCTTCGTACTTTTCTTCGAGCTGCTGAACGCGGTATTGTTCTGCCACTTCGTCAGCGAGGCGGGCGGCCGTCTCGGGCGACTCACTCGTCACATCAACTGTAATCAGGTAAGTCGCGCCAACTCGCTTGACCGACACCTTGTTGCGCAGCGACTCGACAGCGCTATCAAGCAGCGCTGCGTCTTTTTCCTCGGCCGTCATGCCGGCGAAAGGATCCTTCGGAGGCGGCGCACCCGTCAGCGCACGGACAAATCCTTTGGCGGATGCCATCATTCCGGTCTTGGGCGGCAGCAGGGACGGATTGAATTCGGGATCTTCAATGAGCTTTTGCTTTTCGGCGACCCGGGTGAGCAGCGACTTGGAGCTGAGCACGAGCACTTCGGTATCAACGACGGCCGTGTTTGCAGCGAGCCCGGAGAAGATGGCGCCGAGGTCGATGACGTTCTTTTCCTGCGTATCGAGCTGAACGACCGCTTGCGCCCGGTACATGGGCGTCTGGGTGAACGTGATGTAGGCGATCAGGCCGAAGGTGACGAGAAACCCGCCAAGAATCATCCAGAACCGGCGATAGACCATGCCGACCAGCGCCTTGAGGTCCAGCGGCGGACCGGGCGTATGATCACCGCCGGGGGCGGTCATGTTGGTAGGCAATTCGATGGAAAAAGACTTGGTCAAGGCGCGGCCTCTGGAGATGGGAAGACCGGGAACCGGCGCGATTGCCGGTCCCCGGAGGTGGTTTTTGGATTACGGGAACAGTTTCAGACCGAGTCCGAACAGCGTTTCACCGTAAGAAGGATCGCCGAAGACGCCGGCGCCCGAAGTGTCGCGCTCACGATTGCGGACAAATGCATCCCAGTGGACGCGCTTGTTCATCTTGTAAGTCGCGGTAGCGCCGAGTTCGAGATTGTCGTCCTGACGGTCGACTTCCTCATACTCGTAGTTGGACACGCCAGCGTAGCCGGACAGGATCACGTTGCGGCGCAGTTCGTGGTCAACGCCTGCGCTGAAGCGCGTTTCGACGGCGCTCGGCGAGTCGAAGGCGCCGACATCGACCACGCGGCGGCCGGCTGCGAAGTTCACAGTCGTCAGTCGGGTCGGGAACCATTGCATATTGCCGTCCAGCGAAAGGCCGCTGACGTCGGAGAAGAAGTCGTCGTCCTTCTCTTCATTCAGATAGCCGACCGCGATGTCGCCGCGCAGCAGCGCCGTGAGCTCGAAATCCACGCCGCCGGAGACCGTATAGCCTTGCGAGTTGCGCGAACGCGGCAGGCCGCCAATCACTTGCAGGTTGTCATACTCGCTGTCCGAGAAGGTACCTTGGCCGAACACGGCCAGGTTCGGGGAGACGGCGTAGGAAAGGCGGCTCCGCCCTTCGAGCGAGGAATGGTCACGGTAGTCCTGATCGATCGGAAGACCGCTCAACTGGGCAGTTCCATCTTCGTAATTGTATTCGGTCATGCCCAGGCTGTTGTTCCAGCGGAACCGGTCGCTCTGGTAGTTGGCCTCAACCGTCGCGCCGGTGCGCGTGTACTCGATCGGCGCATCAACGCCGAAATCGTTCACGAACGAGGTGCGCGGTTCAGCGCGGTCTTCGGCAAATACGGACGCGCCGAGCGAGAAGGCGCGGGTGACATCAAGGCGGCCACGCAGACGGCCGAACAGCTCGTTGGTCGATTCATCGCTGAGATCGGCATACTCGTTGCGGAAAGCCGACGCGTCCAAACCAAGGGCGTGGACGCTCCAGTCGGTCGTGCCCGAAACGTTGGCGCCGACGCGCCCGATGATATCGGACTGCTCGTTGTTATTGCTGGCAAAAACGTTGTTGGTGGACGTCAGTCCGAGTTCCGCGTTTGAGCGCACGACGAACGTACCAAGACGAACCGGCTCCGGATCGAATTCCGGCTGGACCCGGTCGCGAACCGCTTCGTACTTGTCGCGGCTGTAAAAATTGTCGGTCTGCGCAAGAGCGGACGGCGCAACAAGTGCGCAAGCCGCAGCGCTGAGCAGGCAGATGCGTTTCATTTTGGACATCTCAAAATTCCCCGGTTTCACTGAGAGGCCGATACGGCCAGGATGGTCGGCGCAACCCGTGCAAGTTCAGTACCACCGTGATTTGCCTGCAAATGCCGGAAAATCAGGGCATGTAGCGGTTTACTCGGATTTCGTTCCGAATTGAATATCGGGGTCTGGAATATTCGTTAATAAAACCTCCCGTCAGTTAGTTTTCTGCTTGCCTTTGGTAATATTCCGAGAGGATTCAACGTGACATCCGAAGTGCAGTGCGATTCCCGGGACCATCCTTAAGACATGCCTACTCTTTCACTTGCCCCTGCTTCTGTTGAAGATTTCCGGCGCCTGGCAGAACGGCGCCTGCCCCGCTTCCTGTTCGACTACCTCGATGGCGGCGCCTATGCGGAAGTAACCCTGTCCCGTAACGTGCGAGACCTCGAAAAGATCGCCCTTCATCAGCGAATACTGGTGGATGTCTCGGCCAGATCGACCGCAACGCATCTGTTTGGCGCACAGTTAACGTTCCCGCTCGCCCTGTCACCCGTCGGATTATCCGGAATGATGGCGCGGCGGGGCGAAGCCGCCGCCCGCAAGGTGGCGGGCGCTTACGGCTTGCCCTACTGCCTGTCGACGCTATCGGTCTGTTCTGTAGAGGAAACTGCAGCGGCTGGCTCGGGGCCCCTATGGTTTCAGCTCTATATGATCCGCGACCGCGGCGCCTGCGCTGACCTTATCCGGCGGGCAAGAGAGGCAGGCGTATCCGTCCTTGTCCTGACGGTTGACCTGCCGGTCGTTGGCACCCGCTACCGGGACGTCCGCAATACCATGAGCGGCGGGGGCGGTGCCTGGGCCCGATTGCGCAAGGGCCTGATCTCTTATGCGATGCACCCGGGTTGGGTGTTGGATGTTGGCCTCGGCGGCAAGCCTCATGTGCTCGGTAACATCGCTCCCTATGTGAAGAACGCGACCACGCCTGCGGACTTTTCCGCCTGGGCAAATGCGTCGATCGATCCATCCATCAGCTGGGACGACCTCGACTGGATCCGGACCCAATGGCCCGGCCCATTGGTCATCAAAGGCATCCTCAGCCCGCTCGATGCCGTCGAAGCGGTGAAACGCGGCGCGGATGGCATTATCGTGTCCAACCATGGCGGACGCCAGCTGGATGGAGTGGCCTCCTCCATCTCGATGCTTCCGCGCATCGCTGAAAAGGTCTCGGGCCAGACCACTCTGATCATGGATGGCGGTGTGCGTTCGGGTCAGGACATCCTGAAAGTGCTCGCCCTTGGCGGTCAGGCGGCGATGATCGGACGCCCGTGGGTCTATGCGCTGGCCGGGGCCGGCGAAGCCGGACTCCTCAATCAGCTCAAGGCCTTGCACGGTGAATTTTCGGTTTCGATGGCGCTCACTGGCGTCACCGCCGTTGACCAGATCACGCCCGCCGTTCTCGACCCGCAGGCCGGCTGACAGGCTCAGGCGTCCGGGATCGCAACGAAAGTCTGCGGGCTTTCCGGGCGCTTGCCTGCCAGCACCACGTCATCCGGCTTGACGTGGTTCATTTGCGCCCGGAACAACTCCGGGAACGCGTCCAGCTGTCCGCGCGCAAACCCCCAAGCAAACGTCCAGTAAGCAAACGGGCGGATGCAAAGCGCCGTTCCGAAAACCATTGCGAGACCCGAACGCACCAGTTGGAAAACCGAAAAGGCGAGATATCGCCACCAGGGCCGCATACCGTACCGGATGTGTAGTTTCACTTGCCCGCGCGCCCAGGAGCGCGCCTGCTTGAACCGCCCCTCGGCCGTCTGGCGCAACCGGTAGTGCACCAACGCCTCAGGCACATAGGTGAGCTTCATGCCGGCCAGCTGAACCCGCCAGCAGTAATCAATATCCCACGGCGGCCCGATCCAGTCGGTCGGATCACCCACCCGCTCGTAACAGCCGCGCGTCATGCCGATCGCGTTGCAGACCGCGAATGGCAGGTGCAGCGGCCCGATATAGGATTTCAGGCCTTCTTTCCTGGCCTGCAGACCGCGGTCCTTGCCCCAGGTCATGCTGGGTGGGTTCAATTTTTCATAGTCGAGCGCAGGCACAGCAAAGTCGCACGTTTCCAGCGCCTTCACCATATACCGCATCCAGTCCGGATCACACGCGTCATCGGACTCGCAGACGAGGATCACGTCCCCCTTCGCGGCGCGAAAGCCCACAGTATAGGAGTGCCCGACGGTTCCATGCGGGCCATGCCCGATATAGGCCTGCACCACCCGGATCGGCAGTCGGTCGGCATAGCTCGTCGCTACTTCAACCGAATTGTCGGTCGATCCATTGTTGACGAAGACCAGCTCCCAGTCGCCCGCATAGGTTTGCGCGACCAGCGAGTCGAGCATCTCGGCAAGCGTCGATGCTCCATTGTAGCAGGGAAGGACCACACTAACGAACATGATCAGGTTTCCGCGCGCCACCCGCCGCGCCAGCCGAGGCCGTGCAAGTTTCTGGCCACAATCCAGCTCGGATTTCAAGTCTGAAAACCGCCGCAAGCGAGCGCCTGGTTAATAATTCCGCGCGCCGCTTTGCCTCGTGCCGGACATTGTCTCACATGCTAAGACTTGTTCTGAGCGAAGCATGCCGGATGCCCGAGAAGACTGGCATATGGAATGCATGCGTGGTCCGCGTAAGGGAGTCCATTCCATGGCCATGAAAGTTCTGTTCACCGGCGCCGACGGTTATATCGGCACGCTTCTCGGTCCATACCTTCTCCAGCGGGGCATCGAAGCCGTTGGCCTGGACACGGGCTTCTACCGCTCCGGCTGGCTGTACCCGACAAACGTGCCGCGCCCGATGATCCTGTCGAAGGACATCCGCTCGATCACCGCCGAAGACCTCAAGGGTTTCGACGCCATCGCACACCTCGCCGAGCTGTCGAACGACCCGCTCGGCCAGCAGGATCCGGGCCTCACCCACGAGATCAACCATGGCGGCTCTGTCCACCTGGCCAACCTTGCCCGCAAGGCCGGCATCAAGCGCTTCGTCTACATGTCCTCCTGCTCCGTGTACGGCGTGGGCAAGCCGGACCAGATCCTCGACGAAACCTCGGACGTGAACCCGCAGACGGCCTATGCAGAATGCAAGGTGAAGGTCGAGAATGACCTGAGCAAGATGGCCGGCGACGACTTCGAGCCCTGCTTCCTGCGAAACGCCACCGCTTATGGCGCCTCGCCCCGCCAGCGCTTCGACATCGTCCTCAACGACCTCTGCGGCCTTGCCTGGACGACCAAGAAGATCAAGCTCCTCTCGGACGGCTCGCCCTGGCGCCCGCTCGTGCACGCGCTGGACATGTGCCAGGCCGTGTACCTCTCGCTCACAGCACCTGCCGATGCGATCCGCGGCCAGAAGTACAATGTCGGCTCTTCCGACCAGAACTACCGCGTCATCGAGATTGCCCAGATCGTAGCCAATGAATTCCCGGGGTGCGAACTGGAAGTCGGCACGCAAGGCGCAGACAACCGCTCCTACCGCGTGAACTTCGACAAGATCCAGAAGGTGCTGCCGGAGTTCAAGTGTCAATGGACCGCCGAGCTCGGTGCAAAGCAGATGCGCCGCGTCTTCGAAAGCATCAACATGACCGAAGAAGACTTCCGCGCCCCGCCTTACACGCGCCTGAAGATGCTCATGAAGCTGCGCGATGCGCATCTTCTCGACTCGAAACTGTTCTGGAAAACGCCTGAGCTCGCAACGGTCTAAGCCCAATGATCATCGTCGACACCGCCCTCAAGAAACGTCAGGCTGAAGGCCGCCCCATCCGGGTCGGCATGATCGGCGCCGGCTTCATGGCTTCCGGCATCGCGCTCCAGATCGCGAAGTCCGTACCCGGAATGGTACTCTGCGCCATTGCGGCACGCCAGCCCCAACGCGGTGTCGACGCGTTCGAAGCCAGCCGCACGGGTGAAACCGTCGTGCTGGCGAACACGGCCGCAGAAATCTCGGCCGCGATCAAGGCCGGCAAGCCGGTCGTGACCACTGATCCGGGCGCCCTCGCCCGCGCCGAAGGCCTCGATGCCATCATCGAAGCCACCGGCTCGATGGACTATGCACTTGAGGCGGTTGAAGGTGCGCTCGAAAGCGCCAAGCATGTCGTCCTGATGAATGCTGAACTCGACGGCACGGTCGGCCCGCTGCTGCGCGTCAAGGCCGACAAGGCCGGCGTCGTCATCACCAATGTCGACGGCGACCAGCCCGGCGTGCAGATGAACCTGTTCCGCTTCGTCCAGTCGATCGGCGTGAAGCCCGTCCTATGCGGCAACATCAAGGGCCTGCAGGACGAATACCGCACGCCGGACACCCAGCGCGGCTTTGCCGAAAAATGGGGTCAGAACGTCAACATGGTGACCTCCTTTGCGGACGGCACCAAGATCGCCTTCGAACAGGCCATCGTCGCCAACGGCACCGGCATGGGCGTTGCCAAGCGCGGCATGATCGGCCCGGACCCGACGAACAAGAACCCCACACTGCCGCTGCGCCCGCTCGAGGAATTCGTCGAGATGCTGGCTCCGCACATCGATCCCACCGGCCCCGGCATTGTCGATTTTGTCGTCGGCGCCCGTCCAGGCCCGGGCGTGTTTGTTCTGGGGACGCACGATGATCCGCGCCAGGCCCACTACCTGAACCTCTACAAGCTCGGCCAGGGTCCCTACTATCTCTTCTACACGCCCTACCACCTCTGCCATTTCGAAGTGCCGCTTACGGTCGCCCGCGCCGTGCTCTTCCATGACGCAGCCCTCACGCCGCTCGGCGCGCCCACGGTTGGCGTCATCGCGGTGGCCAAGCGCGACCTGAAAGCCGGCCAGACGCTCGACGGCATCGGCGGGTTCGATACCTATGGTCAGGCCGAGAACGCCCCGGTCGTCCACAAGGACCGCCTGCTTCCAATGGGCCTCGCTGAAGGTTGCCGCGTCAAGCGCGACATCGCCAAGGACGCTGTCCTCACCTTCGCAGACGTGACCATGCCCGCCGGCCGCAAGATTGACGCCTACTATTCCGAGATGGAGCGCCACTTCGCCCTCGTTCCGGCCAGCGAAACTGTCTGATCACGGGCAGGCAGAGGTGAGGCCATGACCGAAGTCGATACCGTCGTCATCGGCGCGGGCGCTGTCGGCCTCGCCTGCGCGGCCGCCCTCGCCCGGGCGGGTCAGGATGTTCTCATCCTCGAAGCCGCGGGCGCCATCGGCACCGGCACATCCTCGCGCAACAGCGAGGTCATCCATGCGGGCCTGTACTACCCGACCGGCAGCCTGCGCCACCAGTTCTGTGTCGACGGCCGCCGCCGCCTCTATGCCTGGATGCAGGCGCGCGGCGTCGCCCATCGCAAGACCGGCAAGCTGATCGTCGCCACTTCGGACGCGCAGATCTCCAAGATGGAAGGTCTTCACGCGCAGGGCACGCGCAACGGCGTGGAAGGCCTCTCCTTCCTCACCGGCGCCGAGGCCATCGCCATGGAGCCGCATCTCTCGTGCAAGGCCGCCGTGCTGTCCGCCGAGACGGGCATCCTCGACAGCCATGGCTACATGCTCTCATTGCAGGGCGACCTCGAAGACCATGGCGGCGCCATAGCCTTCAACACACCGGTCATTTCGTCCGAAATCCTGCCTGATGGCCGCATCCGCATCGATGCCGGCGGCGCCGAGCCGATGACGCTCGCCGCCAAACGCGTCGTCAACAGCGCAGGCCTCTATGCCATGCGCGTAGCGCGCACTATGGCCGGCTACGATGGCGCCCTCCTCCCGCCCTTCACGCTCGCCAAGGGCAACTATTTCAGCTGCACCGTCCGCTCCCCTTTCCAGCGCCTGATCTATCCGGCGCCCGTCGAAGGCGGCCTCGGCGTGCACGTCACACTAGACCTCGGCGGCCAGATGCGCTTCGGGCCGGATGTGGAATGGCTGAACACGGATGATCCGGATACGATCGATTATACGGTCAACATTCGCCGCGCCGACAGTTTCTACGCCGCCATCCGCGAATACTGGCCAGCCCTGCCGGACGGCTCGATCACGACAGCCTATTCCGGCGTGCGCCCAAAGATCTCGTTGCAGGGCCAGCCCGCCGCCGACTTCCAGCTCGACGGCCCAGCCCGCCACGGCCATGCCGGGCTCGTTCACCTCTTCGGGATCGAGTCGCCTGGCCTGACGAGCTCATTGGCGATCGCCGAAGCCGTCGTGGACGCGCTCAAGGACTAGCACCCGCCTGTCTGCACAGGCTCATGCCGGCATCGGAGCATGAAAAGAAAAAACCCGCCTTGAGAGGCGGGCTTTTCCAATCCGGTTTCCAGAAGGCCTCAGCCTTGGAAGTCCGGCCAGGTCTTGTCCTTGTCCGACATCTCCGTCGGCTCCAGCGGCCACTTGATTCCAAACGCCGGATCGTTCCAGCGGACACCACCTTCCGCAGACGGCGTATACTTCGCCGACACGAGATAGGTAACCTCGACATGGTCGCTCACAGTCTGGAATCCATGGCCGAAGCCCTTCGGCACCAGCAGCTGGCGCTTGTTCTCGTCGTTCAACTCGAACGCTTCCCACTTTTTGAAGGTCGGCGAGCCCGGACGCAGGTCGATGATGATGTCGACGATCGCGCCGCGCAGGCAGCGGATCAGCTTGTCCTCGCCATCCGGCGCGCGCTGGAAGTGCATTCCGCGCAGCGTGCCCTTGTTGGCGGAGTAGGATGTGTTCTGCTGGACAAACTCGGTTGGCAGGCCTTGCGCCGCAAACTCGTCAACACAGAACGTTCGCGCGAAGAACCCACGATCATCGCCCCGGCGTTCAAGGTCGATCAGCATCGCGTCTTTCAGCGTGGTTTGATGGAATTTCATGCTTGTTTGCCCTTCTTCAGCCAGGGCGCGCCCTTGGCATAGATCGCTTCGAGAACCTGCCGGTCACGGACAGTATCCATCGCCTGCCAGAAGCCGGAGTGGCGGTACGCTGCCAATTGCTTGGCCTCGACAAGGCGGTTCATGGGCTCCTGTTCCCAGACCGTCGCGTCGCCATCGACGAGATCGATCACGCCCGGTTCGCACACGAAGAAGCCGCCGTTGATCAGGCCGACGTCCACCGAGTCCTTCTCGCGGAACGACTGCACGATCGGATCATCCGGCGACAGGCCCATCACGCCAAAGCGTCCGGGCGGCGAAACCGCCGTCACAGTTGCCTTCACGCCGGATGCCTTATGGAAGGCGATCAGCGCCGTCAGGTCCACGTCCGAAACACCGTCGCCATAGGTCAGGCAGAAGGTTTCTTTGCCGATGATGTCCCGGGCGCGCTTCAGGCGGCCACCGGTCATGGTGTCGACGCCGGTATCCAGCACGGTCACTTTCCACGGCAGCGGCTTGTTCTGCGTCCAGGTCAGCTCACCATTGCTCAGGTCAACGGTGAAGTCGCCGGTCCGGCGGGTATAGTTAAGGAAATAATCCTTGATGAACTCGACCTTGTATCCCCCCAGCACCACAAAATCCGTGATGCCGTGCGCGGCATACATTTCCATGATGTGGTGAAGGATCGGCCGGCCACCCACTTCCACCATCGGCTTCGGCCGCAAGGTGGTCTCTTCACTCAGGCGCGTGCCAAAACCGCCTGCAAAAATTACTGCTTTCACGCTGGAATCCCCTCGCTGCATGAGTGTTCGTACCGGAACGGGAAAGCCCACCCATACCCCACGAAACTTAACGAGGATCGTGCATCGGCTATGCCAGCGCGAGAAGTCTCCGGGCGATGTCCTCGATCTTCGCCCAGTTGCCCTCGGCGATATCCTTCTGGCTGGCGATCCAGGAGCCGCCGATGGCAAACACGTTGGGAAGCTTCAGATAGGTTTTCACCTCATCCTCGCTGATGCCGCCGGTCGGCATGAACTTAAGGTGCGGCAACGGCCCATTCAGCGCCTTCAGTGCAGGCGCCCCCCCGGCAATCGAGGCCGGAAACAGTTTCAGCCGCTGGAAGCCTTCTTCATGCCGGCTCATCGCCTCGCTGGCCGTCGCGGTACCGGGAATCATGACGCTTTCCCGGCCCTTTAGAGCGTCACGCAGCCCGGCCGACATGCCGGGCGACACCAGAAACTCCGCCCCCGCCTTCAACGCATCATCGACATCCTTGCCGCTCAGCACAGTGCCCGCGCCGACCAGCAACTCCGGCGCCTCAACCTTCATTGCCGCAATCGCCGCGAGTCCGGCCGGTGTGCGCAGTGTCACTTCGGCGATAGTTACCCCGGCCTTTACCAGCGCCCTCGCCAGCGGCGCGGCCGCTTTGGCATCATCCACTACAATCACCGGCACCACCGGCGCCTTGCGCGCGGCAGCATCGAGTTTCTGGATCATGTCTGCCATGGGCGCGCCCCTTGTCTGCAACCTGCCGCCCTTTCGGGCGTGTCAACGTTGTAGTGACCCGCGCCGCCCGAAATGACAAGCCGCGCTGCCTCGCCCCAGCTTTGCAAAAATGCGTCAGGCGGCCTGCTTGCCACTTGAGCGTTCGACCGACCGGTCAAGGATTCCCGGCCTGTCCCAGTCCCCTTCCGGCCGGATGATCTGCATCGGATCAGACCGGATGTGCAGGGCCTGAGGATGCGGCGCAATCGGAATTTCCATCTCGCAATAGTCGAAGTCCGAAAAGTCGAACGGCGAGCGCCCTTCGACCAAACGGCACCGGAAGACCCGGCTCCAGACCGGCCAGAGCCGTGCCTGGATCTGGGCCAGCGCCACCCGGTAACCCTTGCGTGAGATCAGTTCACACGTTTCCGCCATCAGCACCTTGAGCGCCGGCGTCCCACGGAAAGCCGGGATGATGGTCGAGCGCTCGATCTTGGCGAATCCTGCAAACCACCGAACCCGGCACGTCCCCGCCGGACGCGCCCCCTCCTTCACCAGGAAATGCGTGCAGGAGAAGTCATTGCCATCATACTCCTCCTCATACGGACAGTCCTGCTCGGCCATGTAGACCGCTGCGCGCAGCGCCATCGCCTGCTGGTATTCCTCCAACGTCCGCACCGGCCCCGCCGAAAACGCCTCCAGCATCTCGGGCTCCAGCGGCCGCGTCAGCGACAGTTCGCCGAAATCCGGACGCGGCCTCATGCAGCCTGCTCCTGCGGTACAGCCACGGGCTCTTGCCCCCAGAGGTCCGGCAACCCGCCCTCGACCGGCGAGAAGCCCAGCGACGCCATCGAGCGCTTGCCATCCTCCGTCGCCCCGCGCGCAAAGCACGGCACCGGCGCGAAGAACTCCACACGAGTCACCCCCGCCGCCATCATCACGCGCCGCCGCGCCTCTTTGGTCGCGCCCGCATACACGCCGATATAGACGCCCGCGCAGTCCTCTCCCTCGCAGGCGAGATGCGCCAGCGCCGGCCAGGCCGGCACAAAGCTGCCATCGCGAACCGCGGCCACGCCCTCGGCGCTCAGCGCCACGGTAATGAACACCCCATCGACTGGATCGCCGGTCACCCAGCCTGCCATTCCGGTCAACCCGTCGATCCAGTGAATGGAGGCCGGCGTCGCCATCGCCTGCCCCGTCAGCTGCTCAGCCAGTCCGAGACCCGCCAACAGATCCGCATAGATCGCCCGCCGGAATCCGAATTCGCCCGCGCGGCGCGCAAGACCAGCATGATCGATCCGGACAACACTCATCTACAGCCTCCACGAGCACGACCAGCGCGTGCATTCCGTGAAAACTCTCTCACACGTTTAAATACACCGCAAGCCGAAACTCGCGGAGTAGTTGTGGAGACTTCAGGCCACCAGGCCCTGCAGTTCCGCCGCTGTCTGGCGCGCCTGTTCGGGCGAGCCGAACAGCTGCCGGTTCACGCCGATCCGCTTGTACCAGTAGTGCAGCCCCACGAGATCGGTGAAGCCCATCCCGCCATGCACCTCAGTCGAGGTGCGCGCGATGAAGGTGCCCGCCTCTGCCATGTACGACTTCGCCAGGTTCGCCATCACAGGCCCCTCAGCGTCCCCGATGTCCAGCGCGTGCGCCGCATGCCAGATCAGCGCGCGGCCGGGCTCCAGCTTCGCGGCCATCTCGGCGCACATGTGCTTGACCGCCTGGAACGAGCCGATCACGCGGCCGAACTGCTGGCGCTCCGCAGCATAGGCCACCGCCTTGTCGATCATCGCCTGCGCTGCGCCGAGCGTATCGGCCGCGACCAGCAGCCGCGCAAACGCCAGGAACTCCGCGCCCGGCTTGACGCTGACCAGCGGCGCTGCGCCCTTGAACGTCACCTCGTGGAAAATCCGCGTACGGTCGATTGTCTGCATGACCTTGACCGCCGCGCCCTTGGCCTCCACCGCGTGCAGCGTGCCCGCCGTATCCGCCACCAGAAAATGCGTCGCCCCTTCGGCATATTGCACCAGCAGCGCCGTGCCGCTGAGCTTGCCGCCCTTCAGCTCCACGCCCGCGCCATCACGGCGCGAAGCCAGCTCCGTCAGCGCCAGCGCAAACGAGGCCTCACCGGACGAGATCGCCCCGGTCAGCGCCGCATTACCCGCAAGCGCCTTCGCCGCCAGCGCCGACGCCACGAAGCGCGACGGCGCAAGCGCATAGCCCAGCGCTTCCTGTACCAGCACCGCGTCCAACGCGCCGAGCCCGAGCCCGCCCGCCTCTTCCGGCACAATCAGCGAGGCCAGACCGAATTCCGCCAGCGCCGCCTCCAGTGCCCCGGTCGCTGCCGCATCGCCGACGGCAATCTTGCGGATCTGGTCGAGCGAAGCGGCTCCTGCGAGGACTCCCTTGAGGCTATCCTGCAGCAGCCGTTGGTCTTCCGAGAGTGCAAATTCCATGGCGCTTATCCCTTCGCCAGTTTCGGCTCGCGAGGCATGTCCAGCCCGCGTTCCGCAATGATGTTCTTCTGGATCTGCGCCGTCCCGCCGCCGATGATCAGGCCGAGATCGTACATGTAGCGCCACTGCCAGTTGCCATCCGCGCGAAGGTGCTCACCCTCCTCATAGAGGATGCCAAGTTCGCCAAGCGCATCAATGGCGAGGCGAGCAATCTCGTGATTGAGATCGCAGCCATTCAGCTTGACGATCAGCCCGGCGATTCCCGCCGGCTCGCCCTTCAGCCGGCTTGTCGTGATGCGTAGCCCGTTCGCCTGCATCGCATAGACTTCCGATTGCAGCTTCATCAGCCGGTCACGCAAGTGCGGATTGTCGATCAGCCGCTGCCCGTTGACGCTCTCGTCTTTCATCAGCGTGACGAGTTCGAGGAACCGCGCCTTGGTCGCATTCGGGTCGCCCAGCATGCCGCGCTCATGCGTCAGCGTGGCATTCGCCACCTGCCAGCCCTTGTTCGGCTGATAGATCACGCCGCTCTTCGGTACACGCACATTCGTGAAGAACACTTCGTTGAAGTTCGCGCTGCCCGTCATGTCGACCAGCGGGCGCACCTCGATGCCCGGCGTCGACATCGGGAACGTGATGTAGGTGATGCCCTCATGCTTCTTGGCCGCGGGATCAGTCCGCACGAGGCAGAAGATCATGTCGGCCTGCTTGGCCGTCGAGGTCCAGATCTTCGAGCCGTTGATGATGTAGTGATCGCCGTCCTCGACCGCCGCCGTCCGCAGCGCCGCAAGGTCCGATCCCGCGCCCGGTTCGGAGTACCCCTGGCACCAGATCATCTCGCCTTCGATGGTCGGGCGGATATAGGCGTGCTTCTGCGCCTCGGTGCCCAGCTCCAGCAGTGTCGGCACCAGCATCGAGATGCCCTGCCCCGCCATCGGCCCGGGCACGCGGCTGCGCGCAAACTCCTCCGCGATGATCCGCGACTTCAGGATGTCCGGCTCGCCGCCATAGCCGCCATACGCCTTCGGAATCGTCCGCGCCGCGAGGCCATGCTCGATCAGCAGCTTCTGCCAGGCGATGCGCCTCGCATTCTTGTAGCCCTTGTCCTCGGACGTCGGCGCAAGGTGGGCATTCTTCGCCAGCGTCTCTGCGACGTCCGCGCGAAAGGCTTCATATTCAGGTGCAAGATCGAGTTTCATGGGACTAGACTCGTACCCTTGCCCCAACGTCCGGCAAGAGGGACGCTTGCACGACGTTGCGGAAAGCCTCTTAGCTCGGCTCCATAAACCTCAAGAGGGAGACCGCCACCATGCCCGTCGAATACGTCAAGAAAGGCAATGTTGCCATCATCACCATGAACCGTCCGGAAGCGCGCAACGCCATCAATGGCGAGATGGCCGCGACGATGGAAGCGGCACTCGATCAGATGGAATCAGACCACGAAGTCTGGGTCGGCATTCTCACCGCTGTCGGCAAGGCCTTTTGCGCGGGCGCAGACCTGAAAGAAATCTCCGCCGGCAATGGCGGCGCCCTCTCGACCAAGAAAGGCGGCTTCGCGGGTATCGCCCGTCGCGAGCGCACCAAGCCGCTGATCGCCGCGATCACCGGCTCCGCCCTCGCCGGCGGCACCGAGATTGCCCTTTCCTGCGACATGATCATCGCGGCGGACGACACCAATTTCGGCCTGCCGGAAGTGAAACGCTCGCTCGTCGCCGGCGCCGGCGGCCTGTTCCGCCTGCCCCGCCAGGTCGGCAAGGCCGTTGCCCTCGAAGCCATCCTCACGGGCGACCCGCTCTCCTCGCAGCGCGCCTATGAGCTCGGCATGGTCAACAAGGTCGTGCCGGAAGCGCAGGTCATGGACGAAGCGATGAAGCTCGCCGCCCGCATCACGGCCAACGCCCCGCTCGCCGTCGCCGCCAGCCGCGCTGTCGCCATCGAGGCCACCACAAAGACCGACGACGAACTCTGGAAAGCCTCCGGCACCGCATTCGCCAGCATCGTCGGCACCGAAGACTTCCGTGAAGGCCCGAAAGCCTTCATCGAAAAACGTGCGCCAGTCTGGAAGGGGAAGTAATCGTCCACTGGCCCCCTCCCCCACAGACTTGGGGAGGGAGGTCAGATACCAGTTTTCCCCTTTGTGCTGCCTTTGCGCCGGAAAAGCCGATCTCGTTCGGAGTTGAAATTGATTTCTTTTCCCGTGGAACGACTATATCCCAAGTGCCAAGCGACAACCGCCCGGAGGAAAACGCCTTGTCCAATTCAACGATCCGAATCGATTTCGAACTTACGGGAACGGATGTCGATTTTTTCCGCGAGCGCCTGAAATCAGCGCAAAAGAAGTACGGATCGGCCGGCGAGGCAAAGATCATCGGCGGCGCCGAGGCCCTGATCAAGCGAACCGAAAGCGGTAAGTCGCCCGATTTTCTCGCGCATCGCATCGAAAAACTGCGCGAAATGCTCGCGATGCTGAAAGACTCCGACTGGCGCCTCGAGGGCGAGGACCGGCAGCACGTCCTGAACGCCCTGGCTTACTTCGCAGACCCCAAGGACCTCGTTCCGGATGCCATCCCCGGCATCGGCCTGCTTGATGATGCGATCATGATCGACCTCTCGGCGATCGAACTCGCGCCTGAACTGGTGGGTTACGCAGAGTTCTGCGCCAACCGGGACGAGTTGCAAAAGGGCATGCCGGACGCCGAAGCTCTGACGGTGTCACGGGACATCCTGCAGAAACGCATGCGCCGCCAGCGCCGCCGGAGCGTCCGGCTTGGAGACTGGGGCTGACCGGTTGTACGGGCTGACACGGTACTGTCAGCCTTCACTCCTCGCGCTTCACTCGCGCCTTGCCGCGCCCGAGCGTCAGCGCCTTGATCGCCCCCCGGAACGTGCGCACCTCCTGCTCCGTCCATTGAGCGCGGATCAGCGCGTTGCGCAGGTTGTTGATCATCACCGGCGTCTTTTCCGGCGGATAGAAATAGCCCGCGCGCTCCAGCTCCGCCTCGAAATGCTCGAACATGCCAATCAGGTCCTCGCGGCTCGCCGGCTCGCCCACACCCTCATTCTTGCCGGCAAACCGTCCGCCCAGTCCTTCGCCCGCGCCCCATTGATGGCAGAATACGCCGACCGCCTGCGCAAGGTTCAGAGAGGCAAAACCCGGATTCACCGGATAGGTCAGGATCGCATCGCAGAGCGACACCGCCTCGTTCGGCAGGCCGGATTTCTCGCCGCCAAACAGCACGCCGCACCGCCCGCTCCGCTCCCGCAGCGCCGTCACTGCCCGCGGCGCATCCAGCACCGGCTTCTCCATGCCGCGCGGCCGCGCGGTCGTCGCTACGGCAAAAGTCAGATCCGTTATGGCGGCTTCAAGCGTGTCGAAAACCGAAACCGTGACGCCAGCCCCCAGCGCGCCCGCCGACATTGCCTCCGCCGAAGCGCTCGGCCAGCCGTCCCTTGGGGAAACCAGCCGCAGGTCCGTCAACCCGAAATTCAGCATCACCCGCGCCGCTGCACCGATATTCTCGCCCAGCTGGGGCGAATGCAGGAGGATCGAGGGGCCGCGCAGGTCTGTCATGGGATATCCGGTTTTGACGCCCGTCCCGCGTCTGCTATAGCGCGGGCCGAACCGATTAAACGCAAGGATTCCAGAATATGGCGAAGATCAAGGTCAAAAACCCGGTTGTCGATATGGACGGCGATGAGATGACCCGGATCATCTGGCAGGTGATCAAGGACAAGCTCATCTTTCCGTATCTGGACATCGACCTGAAATACTATGACCTGTCGATCCAGAGCCGCGACGCGACCGACGACCAGATCACCATCGACGCCGCCGAAGCCACCAAGAAACACGGCGTCGCCGTCAAGTGCGCGACCATCACGCCGGACGAACAGCGCGTCGAGGAATTCGGCCTCAAGAAAATGTGGAAGTCGCCCAACGGCACCATCCGCAACATCCTCGGCGGCGTAGTCTTCCGCGAGCCAATCGTGATCTCGAACATCCCGCGCCTCGTGCCCGGCTGGACCAAGCCCGTCATCATCGGCCGCCACGCCTTCGGCGACCAGTACCGCGCGACGGACTTCCTCGTCCCCGGCAAGGGCAAGCTGACGATGAAATGGCAGGGCGATGACGGCAAGGTCATCGAAAAGGACGTCTACGATTTCCCCGGCGCCGGCATCGCGATGGGCATGTACAACATCGACGAGTCAATCCGCGACTTCGCCCGCGCCTGCTTCACCTACGGCCTTCAGCGCGAACTGCCGGTCTACCTCTCCACCAAGAACACGATCCTGAAAGCCTATGACGGCCGCTTCAAGGACATCTTCCAGGAGATGTGGGAAGCCGAGTTCAAGGCCAAGTTCGCGCCCTTCAAGGGCACCTACGAACACCGCCTGATCGACGACATGGTCGCCTCATGCATGAAATGGTCGGGCGGCTATGTCTGGGCCTGTAAGAACTATGACGGCGACGTGCAGTCCGACACCGTGGCGCAAGGCTACGGCTCGCTCGGGCTGATGACCTCCGTGCTGCTCTCGCCCGATGGAAACACCGTCGAAGCCGAAGCCGCCCACGGCACCGTCACCCGCCACTACCGCAACCACCAAAAGGGCGAAGCGACCTCGACCAACTCGATCGCCTCGATCTTTGCCTGGACGCAGGGCCTCGATCACCGCGGCCGCATGGACGGCACGCCGGACGTACGCAAGTTCGCCCAGACGCTTGAGCGCGTCGTCATTGAGACCGTCGAGCAGGGCTTCATGACGAAAGACCTCGCCCTCCTCGTCGGCCCCGACCAGGGCTACCTGACGACCGAAGGCTTCATCGAGAAAGTCGCCCGCAACTTCGAAGACACGATGTCGAAGCTCTAAAGGCTCTTTGTTCCGCGGGCCCCCGCGCAGTCGGGGGTCTCGCGGCACAAGACACGACCGATCTCCGCCTGAGCGGGGATGCGCGGTTACGGGAAGACAGGGAAACATGACTCCTGAAAGTGCTTCCCCCCGACGCCGTCTCACTGAACTCGCCCTCCCCGCCGCCCTCGTCGCGGCGACCATCGGCATCGCTTACGCCGCCTGGTCGACCAAAACGGCCAGCGCCCTCGAAGCCGGCGCCTTCATCACCGGGGTCATCTGCGTCTGGCTCGTCGTGCGCCAGAACATCTGGAATTTCCCGCTCGGCCTGCTGAATGTCGCCGCCTATGCCTGGATCTTCTACGAATACCGTCTGTTTGCGGACGCAGGCCTCCAGGTCGTCTATTTCGGCCTGAACCTTGCCGGCTGGTATCTCTGGCTCTTCGGCGGCGAGAACCGCACCGAGCTGCAGGTGCAGCGCACCTCAAGACGCGAACTGGCCCTGATCGGCCTCTTCATCGCCGCCGCCACCGGCTTCCTCTGGTGGCTGCTCGGCAAGCTCGGCGGCGCCGCCAAGTTCTGGGACGCCCTGACCACCTCGATCAGCCTTTCTGCACAGTGGCTGCAAAGCCGCAAGAAACTGGAATGCTGGCACCTCTGGATTCTGGCCGATGTGATCTATGTACCCCTGTACATTTCGCGCGGCCTTAACCTTACAGCACTCCTTTACGGCGTATTCCTCTGCATGGCGGTCATGGGGCTGCTCGCCTGGCAAAAATCAGTGAAGACATGGCCGACGACAGAATCTTCCGCATCGTCCTGATCGGCGCCGAATCCACCGGTAAGACCACGCTGTGCGAGGCGCTCGCCGCGCATTACGACACCGTCTGGGTCGCCGAATACGGACGCGAGCATTGGGAAAACAAGATCGCCGCCCAGAACACCCCGCCTGGCGAGACCCCCGCCTGGAGCGATGACGAGTTCATCCACATCGCCGAGGAACAGCAGCGACGCGAGAACGATGCCGCCACCCGCGCCAATCGCGTGCTGATCTGCGATACCAACGCCTTCGCGACCGCCACCTGGTTCGAGCGCTATGCCGGCGCGCGCCACCCGGAGGTCGATGCCATCGGCGCCCGCGACCAGGTGGACCTCTACCTCATTCCGTCTCCGGACGTTCCCTTCGTGCAGGACGGCGTGCGCGACGGGGAGAAAATCCGGGAGTGGATGCACGACCGCTTCCTCGAGCTCATCCGCGCCAATGGCACGCCGTATGTGCTGATCACGGGCGCATGGGACGCACGCCTGCCGCATGCCATTGCTGCCATCGACGCCCTGCTCGCTCGACACGGGGCCGCGCATGCATGACTTCCGCATTCGCCGTGCCGGCCCGGCCGATGCCGAAGCCCTCAGCCATATTGGCGTCGCCACGTTCCTCGAAACCTATACCGAGATCATCGACGGCCCGGACATCGTCGCCCACTGCACGCGCCAACATTCCCGCGCCGTATACGAACAATACCTGGCGGGCCCCGCCTCTGCCCTCTGGATCGCCGAATACGCCGCCACCGGCGCGCCTGTGGGCTACGCGGTCAACTGTCCGCCGGACCTGCCCATTCCGCTTGAACCCGGCGATATCGAGCTGAAGCGCATCTACGCCTTCTCGCGCTTTCACGGCGCGGGCATCGGCAAGGCGCTGATGCTTGCCTGCCTAAAGGATGCCCGCCAGCGAGGCGCCCCGCGCCTGCTTCTCGGAACCTACGAAGACAATCACCGGGCTATCGCCTTCTACACGCGCCACGGCTTCGCTCTCGCCGGCACACGCCAGTTCCAAGTCGGCGACCGCCTCTTCGACGATATCGTGATGGCGAAGCGTCTGTAGGCCTGACCGGGCCTAGATCACCCGCGCGCTGCGCACATAGCGCACCATGCCGTCCGTGGACGTCATGACGAGCGTATGCGTATGCACGCGGCCATCCTTGTGCAGCACTCCGTTCAGCATGGTGCCGTTGGTCACGCCAGTCGCACAGAAAACCGTGTCGCCGGAGGCCAGCTCATGCAGCGAATAGGTCTTGCCGAAATCGGTGATGCCGGTGCGCGACGCGCGTTTCTTCTCGTCATCATTGCGGAACACGAGTTTGCCGAACATCTGTCCGCCCACGCACTTCAGCGCGGCTGCCGCCAGCACGCCTTCCGGCGCGCCGCCCTGGCCGACATACATGTCGATGCCGGTCGCCTTGTCGGTCGTCGCGATCACGCCGGCTACGTCGCCGTCAGTGATCAGCGAAATGCGCGCGCCTGCAGAGCGCAGCGAGTCGATAATGTCCTGGTGACGCGGCCGGTCCAGCACGCACACCGTCATGTCTTCCACCTTGCGGCCCGCCGCCTTGGCCAGCGCCTTGATATTGTCCGCAGGTGAAGCATCGAGGCTGATCAGTCCGTCCGGATAGCCGGGGCCGATGGCGATCTTGTCCATGTAGGTGTCCGGCGCATAGAGCAGCCCGCCGCGCGGCGCGATCGCCAGCACGGCCAGCGCGTTCGCCATCGCCTTCGCGGTCAGCGTGGTGCCCTCAAGCGGGTCCAGCGCAATATCGATCTCCGGACCGTTCCCGGTGCCGACTTCCTCGCCAATGTAGAGCATCGGCGCCTCGTCGCGCTCGCCCTCGCCGATCACGACGCGGCCCTTGAACTCGACCTCGTTGAACGCCGAACGCATCGCGTCCACGGCGGCTGCGTCCGCCTTCTTCTCGTCGCCGCGGCCGACTTCGCTGGAAGCCGCAATCGCCGCCAGCTCGGTCACGCGCACCATCGCATCCGCGAGGCTCGGCGTCAGAACCTTGTTTTTCATTATATTTTCTCCAAGGGTGGAAATTCGGGACAGTTAACTTTCACGAGAAGCAATTAGCTTGCCGCTTCGATCCGGATGAGGCGCGGGTCCTCCACAGAAACGGACAATTTCGCAATCCGGTTAACAGCGGCCTGCATCTGGGCGCGCGGGCACCGGTGAGTCACCACAGCCACAGGGCTCGCCCCGCTCTCGTCAGCCGAATCCTGCAGCAGCTTGTCGACCGAGACACCTTCCTCGGCCAGCGCTTCGGTCAGCGCGGCGAGCGTGCCCGGCTTGTCGGCCAGCCGTACACGGAGGAAGAAGGGCGCCACTTCCGAGGCGTCGCCCTTCACAAACGGCTGCGCCACGTGATGCTGCGCGCGGCCGAACGCGTTGCGGATCGCCGGGCGGAACAGTTTCGCCACATCGCCCATCACGGCGCTCGCCGTCGGGCCGGAGCCCGCTCCGGGACCGGTGAGTACGACCGCGCCCAGCGGGTCGCCCTCGATGCGCACAGAGTTCAGCGAGCCGTCGACGCGCGCCAGCGCATGCGCCTGCGGCAGGGCCATCGGCTCAACGCGGCACACGACGCCCGCCTTGGTCAGTACGCCCTCGGCAATCAGCTTGATGCGGAAGCCGAGACGGTCTGCAAGGCGAAGGTCCAGCAGGCCGATCTCCTCGATGCCGCGCACTTCGACCTTGGAAAAATCAAGGTCTGCCGAGAAGGCAATCGCCGAAAGGATGGCTGCCTTGTGCGCCGCGTCCATGCCGGAAACATCCAGCGTGGGGTCCGCCTCGGCATAGCCGCGCTTCTGCGCCTCGGCCAGCACCTCGTCATACGAGCGCCCGGTCTCCAGCATGGTCGAAGTGATGAAATTGCAGGTGCCGTTCAGGATGCCGGAAACGCGCTTCAGCTCCGTGCCCACAAGGCTGTCGCGCAGTACACGGACGACCGGAATGCCGCCCGCCACCGCCGCCTCGAACAACAGGTCCACATGCTTCTCGGCTGCCAGCGCCGCCAGCGCGATCCCATGCTTGGCGATCAGCGCCTTGTTAGCGGTCACGACATGCTTGCCCGCCTTCAGCGCCGATTCCACGGCAAACTTCGCCGGGCCATCCGAGCCGCCGATCAGCTCGACAAACACGTCCACATTGGGGTCTTCCGCCAGCGTCGCGGCGTCATCAAACCAGGCATAGTCATCGGTGTTCACCGGCCGGTTGCGGCTCTGCGACCGGGCGCTGACGCCCGCAATCTCCACCTGGCCCGGCAGCCTCAGCCGCTCTTGCCGCTGCACCAGCTCGATCAGCCCGGCGCCAACATGCCCAAGCCCTGCAATCCCAATTCTCAACGGCCCCACGGGGTGCCCCTTACGCTATTCAACGCTCCGGCGGGTGCCTACCCGTTTTGGGGCCCTGGGGGAAGGCCTTAAGCCCGACCAACGTAGGGTGCATTAGGCCAAAGGCCGTAATGCACCATCCGGGCGTCCTCGCGGTGCATTACGCTTCGCTAATGCACCCTACGATCACGAGTTTAAGTCCCTACTCCGCCGCCACCGGCTTGATTTCCTTCACGCCATGCGCGGCGAGGAACTTGCGGATGTTGCGGCCGGCCTGCCGGATGCGCTGCTCGTTCTCCACCAGCGCGATGCGGACATACTCGTCCCCGTGCTCGCCGAAGCCGGCGCCGGGGGCGACGGCCACATGCGCTTCGTTGATCAGCTGGATCGAGAATTCGAGGCTGCCGAGATGGCGCAGCTTCTCCGGGATCGGCGCCCAGGCGAACATCGAGGCGCGCGGGCTCGGCACGGGCCATCCGGCGCGCGTGAAGCTGTCCACCAGCGCATCGCGCCGTGTACGGTAGATCTTGCGCAGGTCGTCCACGCAGTCCTGCGGCCCGTCAAGCGCGGCCACGGCCGCCACCTGGATTGGCGTATAGGCCCCGTAATCGAGATACGACTTCACCCGCGCCAGCGCCGCAATCAGCTTCTCGTTGCCTGCCACGAAGCCGACGCGCCAGCCCGCCATCGAATAGGTCTTCGACATGGTCGTGAACTCGACCGCGATGTCCTTCGCACCGTCCACTTGCAGGATCGAAGGCGTCGGCTCGTCGAAATAGATTTCGTTGTAGGCAAGGTCCGAGAGGATCCAGAGATCGTGCTTCTTCGCGAACTTCACGGCCTCCTTGTAGAAGTCGAGATCGCACACCGCCGCCGTCGGGTTCGACGGGAAGCACAGCACCATCGCGGTCGGCGGCGGCACGGAGTATTTCACCGCGCGGCCAAGGTTCGACAGGTACTGCTCCGGCGTATGCGCCGGCACGCCGCGGATCGAAGCGCCCGCAATGATGAAGCCGAAATGGTGCAGCGGATAGGACGGGTCCGGCGCGAGGATCACATCGCCCGGCGCGCTGATCGCCTGGGCAAGGTTCGCAAACCCTTCCTTCGAGCCGAGCGTGACGATCACCTCCCGGTCCTTGTCGAGCTTCACGTCAAACCGGCGCTTGTAATAATCCGTCAGTGCACGGCGCAGTCCCGGAATGCCGCGCGAGGCGGAATAGCCGTTCACGTCCGGCCGGCGCGCCGTCTCGACCAGCTTGTCGACGATATGCTTCGGCGTCGGCTGGTCAGGGTTGCCCATGCCGAGATCGATGATGTCTGCGCCCTTCGCGCGCAGCGCCGCCTTGGCGCGGTTGACCTGCTCGAACACATAGGGCGGCAGACGCCGGATCTTGTGAAAATCTGTGTTGATCATGGGGTGATCACGCCTTCGGTCACGCGCGGCACATTGAAACTGGCCCGGATCGCCGCGATCTCGGTCTCAGTGAAAAACTCTCCCGGCGGCAGATCCGGCCCGAACGCCTCGCGCAGTTCCGCCGCCACCGCCGCGATCTCGTCCGCGCCCCGCGTCGTCAGTTGCGCCCGCTCGGCGCCGTCAAACAGCGCCTGCAGCTTCTTCAGCTCCCGCCCGGAGGCTTTCAGCCCCGCTTCGGGCTTCCAATCGGGCTCCAGCCGGGGGATGTCGGAAACCTCGGGATAGCCCTCCCCGCGGATCTCCGTCCGGCGGGCCTCGTACCATTCCGGCGCTTCGTTAATGGCTGCGCGGGCCTTCGCAAATGACGAAGTACAGGCAGAAGCCAGCAAAAGCGGCACGCCGCACAGGAGAATCGCCGTGTTTTTCATGGTTAATCTCATTAAATCACAAACATTGTGATGGATAGATGAGCGCGAAAAACGGGGCAAAACTAGGACCTATGAGCAGCGCCAACACCCCCACGACAGGAAACGAGCCTCTGGCGGCCCTCATGGCCGCGCAGGACCCGATGCGCTGGCAGATCCTGATAACCACCCTGGCGCTCGCAAATACCGAGTCCCAGGCCCTGATGACCGAGATCATGACCGGCTCCGGCCCCCTCGGCACGGTCACCAAGGGCGACCCGATGGGCGCCTCCGACGCCTTCCAGAAGGTCGGCATGAGCCTCGCGGCCAACCCTACAGCCTTGATCCAGGCCAATTTCGAGCTGATGCAGGGCTGGATGTCGCTCTGGCAGGAGATGATCACCGAGACCCTCTCCCAGGAGTCGCCGAAGGAGAAGGACAAGCGCTTCTCGGACCCCGAATGGCAGGTAAACCCCGCCTTCAAGTTCATCCGCAAGGCCTATGACGTCAATTCCCGCTGGATGAACAGCCTCGCCGACCGCGCCACCGGCCTCGACCCCGCCGTCCAGCTGCGCGCGCGTTTCTTCATGCAGCTGCTCACCGAGAGCCTCTCGCCCACCAATTTCCTCGGCACCAACCCCCAGGCCCTGCGCACCTTCATCGAAAGCGGCGGCGAAAGCGTGCTCGCCGGCCTGCGCATGGCGCGCGAGGATGTCCGCAAGGGCAATGGCAAGCTCTACATTTCGCAGACCGACGAAACGCCCTTCGAAGTCGGCGTCAATATCGCCACGGCCCCCGGCGAAGTCGTCTTCCGCAATGACCTGATTGAGCTGATCCAGTACGCGCCCAGCCAGCCGCAGGCCTATTCAAAGCCGCTGCTGATCTTCCCGCCCTGGATCAACAAGTTCTACATCCTCGACCTGCGCGAGGAGAACTCGATGATCCGCTGGCTCGTCGATCGCGGGCTCACCGTCTTCGTCGTCTCCTGGCGCTCGGCCGACAAGGTCACGATGAACTATGACTGGGACGACTACGTCAAAAAGGGCATCTACGCCGCCGTCGAAGGCGCGCTGCAAGCCTCGGGCGCCAAGCAGGTCAACTGCGTCGGCTATTGCATCGGCGGCACGCTGCTCACCTCCGCCCTCGCCCACATGTCGGTCACCGGCTATGACAAGATCGCGTCTGCAACCTTCTTCGCTTCGCAATCGGATTTCGAACTCGCCGGCGACCTGAAAGTCTTCACCGACGGCCCTGGCCGCTCTTACGTCTACGGCCTCATCGACGAGCATGGCGGCATCATGCCGGGCAAGGAGATGTACGAGACCTTCAACTGGCTGCGCCCGATCGACCTCGTCTGGCGCTACGTCGTTGACATGTACATGCTCGGCAAACCGCCGCGCCCGTTCGACCTGCTCTACTGGAACGCCGACCAGACCAACATCCCCGGCCCGGTCCACAAGCGCTACCTGAAGGAACTCTACGCCGAGAACCAGCTCGCCAAGGGCGAATATACAGTACTCGGACAAAAGGTGGATGTCGGCAATATCAAGATCCCGGTGATGCTGCAGGCCTCGAAGGACGACCACATCGTCCCCTACGAAAGCGTCTTCCGCACCGCCAAGCTCTATGGCGGCGACGCTACCTTCGTCCTATCGGGCTCCGGCCACATCGCCGGCGTCGTCAACCACCCGGACGCGAAGAAATACCAGCACTGGACCAATCCGGGCAAACTCGGCGCCTCGGCCAACGAATGGCTGGGCACCGCCACCGAAACGCCTGGCAGCTGGTGGCCCACCTGGTGGGAATGGCTGCGCCCGAAATCCGGCCGCAAGGTCGCCGCGCCGCAGCCGAAGGACATGGGCCTCGGCGCCGCCCCCGGCACCTACGCCGCCGTCCGCCTCGCCGACATCAAGCTGCCGCCGGGCTAAACCGCCGCGCCTCTGGCCGCCCCTGAACTTGCGCGTTATACCCCCGGCCAGTCCGCACGCCGCGAGGGGCCTACGCCGATGAAAATCCTGCACGTCTGCTCGACTTCGGCGATCTCCGGCGCCAACCGCTATGCCTTTGATCTCGCTGCCGGCCAGGTCGCGCTCGGCCATGATGTCACTGTCGTTACGCCGGAGAAGCCGGGCGACTCGCTTGACCTGAAACCACCGGAAGTGAAGCAGGTCAGCTATGGCGGCATCTACGCGCTCGGCCTCATCACCACGCTGATGGGCCTCAAGGGCGACATCCTCCACACGCATGGCGGCAAGGCCGTGAAATGGCTGCGCCTGATGCCTGCGCGCCCGCCCGTCGTCTCCTCGCTGCACATCCGCTTCAAGGCCAATGCCATGGCGCATGTCGACGGCATCCACGCCCTCGCCGACTGGCAGATGGACGGCACGAAATCCTTCCGCGGCCCGGTGAAGAAAGTGAACAACTGGACGCCCGCGCTGAAAGCCTCGCCCCCCGGCGCCGCCGAGCATCGCCGCGCCGAGGCGGGCGCCGGCCCTGCCACACCGCTCGCCGTCTATGTCGGCCGTCTTGATCCGGTAAAGGGTGTCGACACGCTGATCCGCGCCTTCCGCCAGGTCGCCAATCCGGAGGCCCGCCTCGCCATCGTCGGTGATGGATCGGAGCGCGCGCAGCTTGAAACCATGGCCGCCGGCGACGACCGCATCGCCTTCATGGGCTATTCGAAAGTGCCCGCCGACTGGTACCGCGCCGCAGACCTGCTCGTCATGCCGTCGCGCAACGAACCTTTCTCCCTCGTCTGCCTCGAAGCGATGGCGTGTGACACGCCGCTGCTCGTCTCGGATGTTGACGGCTTCCAGGAAATCTTCCGCGACCGGCCGGATAACCGCTATCCCGAAGGCAATGCGGAAATCCTCGCCGCGCGCATCACCGAGCGCCTCGCCGCCAAGGTGCCCGGCCAGATCACGCGCGACACGTATGACATGACCCGCTTCGACCGTGCAGCCGGTGTTTCTGCCATCACGAATTTCTACGCGGAAGTTCGCGCTGCAAAGCTCGGCGCCCGCGCCTGAAAACTCCGCCTACGGACCTTTCAGCCCTCAGGCTTCCAGCCCGGCACCTTCATCCAGCCCCAGCGCGATGTTGAGGTTCTGCACAGCTGCGCCCGACGCGCCCTTGCCGAGATTGTCGAGCCGGGCGACTAGCCGCGCCTGCTCATCCGTGCCGAACACGAACAGCTCCAGCCGGTTGGTATCATTGCACGCCTCGGCGCCGAGCGTCTTCAGCGCGTCGCCCTCCGCCAGCGGCATGACCTTCACGAACCGCTCGCCCTCATAGGCGCCCGCGATCACGCGGTGGATCGCCGCCCGTTTCGGTTTCTTCGGCAGCGCCGAAAGCACCAACGGCACTTCGATGATCATCCCCTGCGCAAACCGCCCGACCGCCGGCATGAACATCGGCAGCTGCGCGAGGCCCGCATGCTTCTTCATTTCCGGCGGATGCTTGTGCGTCTGGCCAAGCGCGTAGATCCGGTAATTGTCCTCGGTCTGGCGCTCCTCGAACTCGGCGATCATCGGCTTTCCGCCGCCGGAATATCCGGACACGGCATTTACCGTCACAGGCCAGTCGGTCGGCACAAGTCCCGCCACCACCAACGGCCGCACCAGCGCGATGAACCCGGTCGGATAGCAGCCCGGATTGGAAATCCGCGACGAGGCCGCAATCGCCGCCCGCTGCCCCCTGTCCATTTCCGGGAATCCGTACGCCCAGCCCGGTGAGGTCCGGTGCGCCGTCGAGGCATCGATGATCACCGTGTTCGGATTCTCGACGAGGCTCACCGCAAGCCGCGCCGCATCGTCCGGCAGGCAGAGGATCACTGCATCCGCCTTCTTCATCACCGCCGCGCGCGCGTCCGGATCCTTCCGCTTCGCCTCGTCGATCGACAGAAGCTCCAGATCGCCGCGCGCCTTCAGCCGCGCCGCAATCTGCAAGCCCGTCGTTCCGGCTTCGCCATCAATGAAGACTTTCGGTTTCATGCGCCCACTCCTCTGAGGTCAGGGCCAAAACAAAACGGGCGCCTCGTTTCCGAAGCGCCCGCCAGAAGATGTAAAATCCCTGTTCGCGGCTTAGCGCTTCGAGAACTGGAAGCTGCGGCGTGCTTTCGCCTTGCCGTACTTCTTGCGCTCGACCACGCGCGGGTCGCGCGTCATGAAGCCGAACGGCTTGAGCACCGGACGAAGGCCCGGCTCGAACGCGACGAGCGCGCGCGAGATGCCGTGACGCACAGCGCCGGCCTGACCCATGAGGCCCGAACCCTTGACGGTGCAGATCACGTCGAACTCGGAGGCGCGGCCAGCTTCGATCAGCGGCTGGGCGATGACCATGCGCAGCACGGGGCGCGCAAAGTAGGTTTCCTGGTCCCGGCCGTTGATGGTGATCTTGCCGGTTCCGCGCTTGATCCAGACGCGGGCCGTAGCCGACTTGCGGCGGCCGGTGCCATAGGCGCGGCCTTGCGCATCAATCTTCGGCTCGATCTTGGCGACAACCTGCGCCGCAGGCGCGCCGGTCATGGAACCAAGGTCTTTCAGGGACGAGGCAGTATCGGTCATAGGGATCAAGCCGTTTTCGAGTTCTTGCGGTTCATCGCTTTGAAGTCGACGAACTCGGGTTGTTGGGCGACGTGCGGATGTTCCGCGCCGGCATAGATGCGAAGCTTGCCGAATTGCTGGCGCGACAGCGCGCTTTCACGCGGCATCATGCGCTTCACGGCGAGTTCAAGCGCGCGCTCGGGGAAGCGGCCCGACAGGATCTTGCCTGCGGTGGTCGACTTGATCCCGCCCGGATAACCGGTGTGGCGGTAATAGACCTTGTCGGTCAGCTTGTTGCCGGTGAACACGGCTTTGTCCGCGTTGATCACGACGACGTGATCGCCGGTGTCAACGTGCGGAGTAAAGTCAGGGCGGTGCTTGCCGCGAAGACGTTTCGCAACGTAAGAAGCAAGCCGTCCGACAACGACGTCCGTTGCGTCGATCACGACCCACTTTGTCTCTACGCCGACAGGTGCGTTATAGGTTTTCATTGCTCTGCTCAGAGCCTCTCAATTTCGGAGTTCTAGGAATGCAAATTAAGGGCTGGCGTTTAGTCGCCGCTTCTCCCTTTGTCAACGCGGCTGCAGGGGCGATCCTGCTTTTTGGCGCGGCGGCCTGTTCGCGAGGCGAAAAGGCCCCCGAAGCCCCCCCGCAAGCTGCCCCAATTGCTACAGGTTTGGAGCTTCCCGCCGTATGGTCGACGCGCCCGCTCGCCGGCCCCGTGAGGGATGTCGCCATGTCGACCGGCGGCGGCGCGATCCTCGCGGTGGCCTTCGAACGCGGCGGCCTCGAATTCTTCAACATGGAAGGCGAGCGCATCGGCGAGCCCTCCCTCTTCCGGCTCAAAGCCATCGGCGATGGCCGCTCGGCCACCATCGGCGACTCGGCGATCACCCTCTTCCCGGGTGTGACCGATTCCGGCGACCTGAAGGGCTACATCTACAGCCCCGGCCTGATGGCCCCTACCCAGATCGACCTGCCGATTCCCGAGGACCGGGCTATCCAGGGCCTTTGCACCGGTGATCCGGGCCCGCAGGGCCTGATCCGCATCGCCTACTGGACGATGTCCAACTCGATGCAGCTGACCACGGGCTTCCTGTCCGAAAACAATGGCGACCTCGCCTGGACCCCGGAAGCCGCCTCCCCCTCGTCCATCCCGATCACCTCCTGCGTCTTCGCAGGCGGGGAGCTCATCTCCTCCGCTGCCTCGGACGCCGCCTCCCTCACGCGGGGCGAGGTCTCGGCCCTGCTCTCCCTCGAGGAGGGCAAGCCGATCCAGATCTCGACCGATTACGGCATGACCACCACCGATCTGGCAGTCCGTGACGGCATCACCATCGAGGCGCCCCGCAACCCGGTCGCCATCACCGCCCTCGGCACCCTGCCGGCCGGCGGATATCCCGGTGGTGTGGTCGTGGTTGCCGGTCAGACGTCCGGCGGCGAGCATCAGGTCGTGTTCATCGACCCGAGCGAGATCACGCTGGAACCGGTGACCGAGTAACCGGCCCCGACGCTGACCAGGCGAGATGGACCGCCGCCAGCGTCACGATGACCCCGAGCCCCTGATGCACCAGTGCAAGCGTCAGGGGCGCGGCGTTCAGCAGCGTCAGGATGCCCCACACGGCCTGCGCGCTGACGAGAGCGGCCAGCACCGCAAACGTCCGCGCCAGCGCCGTGGCGCGGTACCGCCAGGCCGCCCAGAGGCTGACTCCCCAGAGAAGGTAGGCCAGGAAACGGTGATTGAACTGCGTCGCCGCCCGCCCCTCGAAGAAACTGCGGAGGCCCAGATCGGCCCGAATATAATGTGAGGGCACCAGCTCCCCGGCCATCAACGGCCAGTCATTGTAGGTCCGCCCGGCATCCAGCCCCGCCACCAGCGCGCCCGCCGCCATCTGCAGGAAGACGAGCGCCAGCAGGCCCAGCGCCACCGGCCGCGCCTGCTTCGGCGCCGGGACGCGGCCATCTCGCCCGAGCGACAACCAGAGCCAAGCAATCACGCAGAGGATCAGCAGCGCCAGCGAGAAATGCGTCATTAGCCGGTAGGGCGCCACCGACACCCGGTCCGTGTCGCCAATCCCGCTCGCCACCATCCACCAGCCGATCGCGCCCTGCATCCCGCCCAGCGCAATCAGCCCCGCCAGCTTCCAGCCAAGCCCGCCGCCCAGCCAGCGCCGCGCCGCAAACACTGCAAAACCAAGCACGGCGACCAGCCCGATAAACCGGCCCAGCTGCCGATGGCCCCACTCCCACCAATAGATGAACTGGAACTCGGCGAGGCTCATGCCCTTGTTCTGAAGCTTGTACTGGGTCGTGTCCCGGTACTTGTCGAACTCAGACGCCCAGTCCTGCGCATTGAGGGGCGGCAGCGTTCCGGTCACGGGGCGCCATTCGGTAATCGACAGGCCGGAATCCGTCAGCCGCGTTGCCCCGCCCACCAATACGGTTGCATAGACCAGCAGTCCCAGCACGATCAGCCAGGTCCGGATCCAGCGTGCGGCATCAGGGGAAATTGCACTTATTGCCATGCCGCCTAAATCACTCGGGACCGTTCGTGATCAAGTGGCGCCGAAGTCGCACCAGCCCTCAGGAAGCCGAAGCACCATGCGCAAACCCGTCGCCATCCTGCTGATGCTGGCCTTCATGACCTTCTGGGTCTGGGGCGCCGGCACCATCGGCTCTCGCCTCACGGGTGTTTCTGGCTGGCTGCAACTCGTCTTCTATGTCGTCGCCGGCATCGGCTGGGTCTTCCCCTTGCGCCCCCTCTTCCTCTGGATGAACGCCAACCAGCCGCCGGAAGAAGATTAGGCACGGCCCCACCCCTCGCGAGGGCGAGAAATCGTATACGATTACCCGAGCGAGCCTCCCCGCTTGCGGGGAGGGTTAGGGTGGGGCCGAAGCAGAGTGCAATTCCCTCCGCACACAAACCACTTACGCAACCAATTCCCCCACCCCACCCCCAACAGAATCAACGCCCTAAACAAAAATCACCAAAATCGACGCAACCCCCTCCGGACCCGTGCCATACTGCGCCGCATGGAGACGAACCCCTTCACCCCGGAAGAGCACGCCGCGATCACCGCCGGCCTCGACGAGGCGGACGACGCGCTGAAGGGTTTTCTCGTTCTCATCCGCATGCAGATCAACCAGAGCGGCGCTGGCCCGCTCGCCCGCAAGCTGATCGCGAAGATCCTGCGCACCCTCCTGGTCCCCGCCGAAGCGCTGATGCGCCGCTGCATCCACATCCTTGCGGAACGTGTCGCCCCGCTGCCCGCCCGCGCCTCGCGCCGGCCACCGCCGAAGCCTGCCCGGCCCGCCATGGCGGTCGCCCGCACGGCCAAGCCCCGCGCGCCCGTCTTCCGCCTCACCGAACCCGCCCCGCGCCGGCCTGGCCGCATTCTGCCGATAAACCAGCGCCCGCTGATCTCGGTCCCCGGCCTCACCCCGCGCCCCGCCCCGGCGCCGCGCCGCAAACCGGACCCGCTCGCGATCGAGGCGCGCTTCCTGCGCCGCGTCGAAGCCCTCGAATACGCCTTCAATGATCCCCTGCGCGAAGTCCGCCGCCTCCAGCGCCGCCGCGCCCGCGCCAAGATCCGCAAATCCCAGCGCCCGGGCCTTCACCCCGGCCTGCCCCGCGGCCTCATCGGCAGCCCGGACACCCAGCTCGTGACCCTCTACGAACAACTCCACACCTGGGCCACCCGGCGCGCGGATACGTCTTGATGATTATCTGAAAACGCCTTTGCTTCCCCGGACGGCCCCGCCGCTCCGGGCGCTTGTGCTGACCCATATGCACCACAACCAATGAACCCGCCTATCCCCGCGCAGGCGGGGATAGGCGGCTCAGAAAAATGGAAGCAGACGACCGCCGAAACGCCTCAGCGTTTCAATCACTCTCGCCGTGCTTGCGCGCCGCTTCGCGCAGCCGCGCAAAGATCGCCGCCGGGTCTTCCGGGGCGGAGACTTCATCCGGCTCCGGATAATCGTCGAAGAAGTCCTCGTCTTCAGCCGCAACCTCTTCTGCCGTTGCCGCAGCCGCACCCGGCGCAGCCACCACAGGCGCAGCTTCCTTCTTGCGCTCCGGCACGACCACGTCTTCGATATCTGCGCCGAAATCGTCATCCGCCATCGCGTGCAGCCGGCCGATCACCGTCTCGCCGCCCACCAGCGTCTGGCCCGGCCAGACCAACACGGCCATGCTCGCCGGCAGGTAAAGATCGCACCACCCGCCCAGACGCCGTGTCGCGAAGGCGCGCCCGAGGCGCACCACATCGCCGGTCTCCACCATGAGCTCGAGGCGCGGCCCCAGCCCGCCGGTGGCGAGTGCCATGCCGGCCTGTTCCCCGGCGCTTTCAAACGTCACATAGGCCCGCGTCAGGCCGTCATCATCCGGGCGGAAAGCCACGGGCACATTCCGCTCGCCCTGTGCAAAGCTGATCAGGTCCACGCCCCCGGCAATCGGGGTGTAAAGCTTGTTGCTGGCAATCGGCGAGGAGGAAATCCGCACGCGGACCGTATCCTCGGTCGACAGCCTCAGCGCCGTCGGCGGCTCGCTGCGTTCGATGGACAGCACGATCCCGTCGCAAGGCGCCACGACCCCGTCCACGATATCCGGCGGCGTCCGGCGCGACCAGCGCCCGGCAGCCAGCGCGGCGACCATCGCCACAAAGCCGATCCAGAACAACGGCGACCAGATCCAGCCGAGCAGGAGCGCCGCCAGGAAGGCCGCCGCAGCGGCGGCGACGCCTTCCCAGTCGAACACGACATTCAGCCACGGCATGGAGCGGCGCTCGATCTCATCGGCCATGTCATTCGCTCCTTTCCGGGCGGGGTCAGTTTCAGATCACAGCCAATGCAGCATCCATGCTACGGGCCTGTCTCTGCCACATATCAGCATATTTCCCGCCTTTGGCCAGCAGGCTAACATGGTTACCGCGTTCGATGATGCGTCCCGCTTCGAGAACGATGATCTCGTCCGCCGAAATGACGGTCGACAGCCGGTGCGCCACCATCAGCGTGGTCCGGCCCGCAGAGGCCTCTTCCAGCGCTTCCTGCACCGCCGCTTCGGTGGCGCTGTCCAGCGCGCTCGTCGCCTCGTCCAGCACCAGGATCGCAGGGTCGGCCAGCACCACGCGGGCAATGCCGACGCGCTGCTTTTCCCCGCCGGACAGTTTCAGCCCCCGCTCGCCGACGCGCGTGTTCCAGCCCTCCGGCTGGCTTTCGATGAAGTCCAGGAGCTGCGCCCGGCGGGCCGCATCGCGGATTTCCTCATCGCTCGCCCCCGGGCGGGCATAGGCGATGTTCGCCCGGATCGTGTCGTTGAACAGCACCACATCCTGCGGCACGAGGCCGAGGCTCGCCCGCAGGGATTCCTGCGTAAGCCCACGCACATCCTGCCCGTCGACCAGCACCTTGCCCGCGTCCGTATCATAGAACCGGAACAGCAGTTTCAGCAGCGTTGATTTGCCCGCCCCCGAGGTGCCGACAAAGGCAATCTTGCGCCCCGCCGGCACGTCGAAGGAAATGTTCTGCACACCGACAGACCGGCCTTCATGGTTGAAAGCGACGTTCTCGAACGTCACCCGCCCCTCTGGCTTGGCCAGCACCTTCGCGCCCGGCTGATCCTGCACTTCCGGGATCATACCGACGAGGCCGTGCAGCTTCTCGAGGTCCACCGCCCCCTGCTTGATCTCCCGCCAGGCCCAGCCGAGGATGTTCAGCGGCGCATAGAGCGACAGCAGCATCAGCATCACCGCCGTCAGGTCGCCGATCTGCATCTTGCCGTCGATGACGTTCCAGGCCGACAGCACCATCACGGCCAGAAGGCCAAGGTTCATCACCAGCGCCTGCACCGTGTTCAGCACATACATGCTGCGCACCGTGTCGACATAATGGACGTTATACTCCCCCATCGCCTTGTCGAAGCGCTGGGTCTCGCGTGTCTCGGCGGCGAAGGATTTGACCGTCTCGAAGTTCGTCAGGATGTCGACCGAGGTCGCCCGGAAATGCGTATCCGCCTCGTTCATCTTCCGGCGCTGGCGCACGCGCCATTCGGTGATGATCACGGTACAGACGACATAGAGCGCAATCGTCACCACCGCGATCAGCGCGAGGCGGTAATCATAGGCAATCCCCAGCGCGACCGAGGCCAGCACCAGCCGGATCAACGTCGGCCCGATGTTAAAGGCGAGGAAGCGGATCAGGTAATCGATCGCCCCCGCCCCGCGCTCGATGATCCGGTTCAGGGCGCCGGTGCGCCGCGTCTGGTGGAAGTTCAGCGACAGGCCGAGAGCATGGCCGAAGGCATCGACGCTCGCCACCCGTTGCGCATCCTGGCTGACCGGCGCGAACAGCCAGTCCCGCGCCTGCGGCAGGGCGGCGGCTGCAAACCTCAACACCAGCCCGTAGACCAGCCACATCGCCGCCACCATGAATCCCCCGCCGCTCCCGGCCGGGGCGACCTGGTTGATCGCATGGCCCAGCACCAGCGGCGAGACGACCTCGAGCACAGATGCCGCCAGCGTCAGCAGCACGGCCACGACCATCACCGGCCGCCATTTGGCCAGCTCCGGCCGCCATAGCAGCTTGAGAATACGAAGGATCGAGGCCCAAAGCCCCCCATCCGCACTTTCGATCCGGTCGTGATTTTCAGTTTGCTCAGGCGAAGGCGAAGGAGGTCTCATGCACGCCATATGGCGCGGATCGTGCCGGAAAAAAACCCGCCGCGTGCCACAGCGTGCAATCTTCCCTGACAAACCATCTGGCCGAGGCGGGCGGCTCTGCTTACCTTGCTGCCATGGACGATGCACGAAAATCCCTCTCGAACCCCCGTCTCGGCTCGATCTGCGTCTATTGCGGCGCCTCGGACTCGGTGAACGAAATCTATATCCGGCTGGCCGAGCGGCTGGGCGCGGAGCTTGCCCGGCGCGGCATCCGGCTGGTCTATGGCGGCGGTGGGGTCGGCCTGATGGGCGCCTGCGCCCGCGCGGCCCACTCGGCCGGCGGCGAAGTGCTCGGCATCATGCCCCGCTTCCTGCTGGCGAAGGAGCGCATCTTCAAGGATGTGGAACACCGCATCGTCGACGACATGCACACCCGCAAGATGATGATGTTCGAGGAAGCCGATGCCTTCATCGTACTGCCCGGCGGAATCGGCACGCTGGAGGAAGCCGTCGAGATACTCTCCTGGGCGCGGCTCAGCCTGCATGCAAAGCCGATGGCCTTCCTCGATGAGGACGGCTTCTGGCAGCCCTTCTTTGACCTGATCGAGCGGATCATCGCGGGCGGCTTCATCCCCGCCGAGTTCCGCTCCGCCATGGTCCACGTTACGACACCGGAAGACGCCGTGCAGGCACTCGACGAACGGATCGTGGTGATTGACCGTTAGTCCGCAGGCTGATCGTCGAGGGCCATGGGCTCGGCGCTGACACTGAGCAGTTCCTCACCGAAGGCCGCCTCCAGCGGGGCATAGCGATCGATGATTTCCTGCTCCGCAGCCCGGCGGGCCGCCGCGTCGCCTTCGGCCAGCAGGGTTTCGAGTTCTTCGGCTTCCTTCCCGAGGGCGTCGCTGACCAGCTGGCCGCAATCGCTCGCCCGGCTCGCCCGGTTGACCGGGCAAGACTTCAGCCAGGTGATCGGCCGCTCGGACCAGAGATCGGCCACAAAACCTTCGCGGCGGATCAGGACCAGCTTGTCACCGGTTTTCTTGCAAGCCCTCTTCACTTCCTTTTCGAAGCGCTTGAACTCGTCCGGCAGGCCCAGGCCGCAATAGGTGTCTACGTTCCAGACGCTGACACTCATGGCCGTCTCCCGGCCTGACGTGTCGAACGCATAGCGCTCAAGATAGTCGGATCCATACCAATCGGAGCCGAGGTCGCCGAGTTCAAGCTCACCCTGCGGCTCCCGCTCCAGTCGGATCGCATAGCGCACCGATCCGGTATCGCTGAACGCCGTGCCGGAGAAATAGTTCAGCGTGTCTGCCGGAACGCTGGCGGCGAAGCCATCCGCTTGACCGGTGGGGATGACCGCCACCTCAGAGCGGCCGACCTCGACGCCATAAAGCATGGACGCGTCCATGGTCCAGTTTCCGGCGACGCTGGCAATCTTGCCATCGCCGTGCGCGAGGCCGAACCGGCAGTCGCCTGACCACACCGCCCGGCTCCAGTAAGCCGCGATCCGCTGGAAGCGTTCGTCATGCGGGGCAAACACGATGACCGAGCAGGCACCGTCCGCTGCCGGCACAAGCCGCTCGCCAGGCCGCAGCGGGAGATCGACCGCGGGCAGTATCAGCATGGGCTCAGCGGGCAATTCGGGCGGAACCAGCTCGGCGCTCGCCGCAAGTCCGGCCGCACAAGCGGCCAGCGCGGATGAAAAGCGTTTGAAGTTCTGGCGGAACGAGAAGGGTTTCATGCTGGACGGCCTCGATCCCAAGCCCTTCAACAGACTTGAGCCACGCGCGCGGATTGTCCAGAGGCCTTGGTCAGATGCCTTTATTCGGCCGCAACCAGATTGAACTCGGCTTGCCAGTCCGCCATCAGGGCGCGGTTGTCATGGTCCCAGGGGTGGAAGCCGGGTTTGAACCACTGGATCCAGATTTTCCAGCCGCGCCCGAAGAAGGCGGGGTCCTTCCAGAGGAAACGCTTCACGGCCTTCTTTGCCGCTTCCGGCGTGTAGCCATCGGCGACCAGCATCGAGGACGCGAAGGCGGTGATGTTGCGGGGGAAGAAATAAGAGATCAGCAGCATCGCCACGCAGCGGCGGACATAACGGCGCCAGGCTGGCCAGTCCTTCGTGGCGATCAGGAACACGTCATAGGCAACGGCCTTGTGCTCGGTCTCTTCCATCGCATGCCAGCGCCAGAGGTCGCGCAGCGCGGGATCGGTTTTCTTGAACAGGTCGTCGTGCTGGGCGAACATGTCGGCGAGCATGGCGGTGAAATGCTCGAGGCAGATGGTCGACATCAGCATGCCGACCGGGCCGCGCGAGCGTGCGAAAGCGATCCGTTCCCGGATCTCCGCCTCGATGGCCTCGACCGGATACTTGTCACGGTCGATCATCTTGTTGAGCATCACGTGCTCGCGCGAATGGATGGCTTCCTGGGCGATGAAGTCCTTGGCCTCCTGGGCCAGCTTGCCGCTCAGCTTGTCTTTGTAGTTTCTGACGGCGTCCATGAACAGGCGCTCGCCATCCGGGAAGGTCAGCGACAGGGAGTTCATCACGGCGGTCGCAACCGGGTCGCCGTCCAGCCAGTGGCCTGACTTGGCCGTGGCCACATCAAAATGCAGGTCGCGCGGGAGAATGGTGAGGTCTTCGGGGGTGCGGGCGGCGGTCATCGGGCGAATCCTGCTGACAAGGGGAGGAATGGGGCCATAGTCTCAACGGAATTTCAGTCTTTATAGCAGCTACTGACAAAAATGTCGATAAGTAAAGCAACGCCCCCTTCGAAAGCCCCGCCCCGGGTGCGCCGCTCCCCCGAAGCCTCGCGGGAGAACATCCTGATTGCGGCCGAGCGCCTGCTCGTCAGCCAGGGCCCGCAATCGCTCCGGCTAGCGGATGTGGCGAAGGAGGCGGGCGTGGCGAATGCCACCGTGCTCCACCACTTCGGCACCATCGACGGGGTTCAGGCCGCGCTGATGGAAAAGATGATTGTCGAGCTCGTCTCGGGTCTCCTGACGATGGACGTGCCGGCCGACCCGCGCGCGGCACGGGGCGCAGCGCTGCAGAACCTGTTCGATGCCTTCGAGACCAAGGGCGCTGCCCGGCTTGCCGCCTGGCTTGAGATGACCGGCGAATCGAAGCGCCTGAGCAGCGTGCGGGCGGCGGTGCAGACGGTCGTGCGCCAGAAGATCGGCGCGCTGGAGGCCGACGAGGCGCGCTTCGAGGATGCCATCCTCGTCAGCGTCATCCTCGCCATCGGCGTGGGCCTCTTCGGCCCGACCCTCAGCGAACTGCTCGGCAAACCGAAAGGCCGGGCGCGCGCCATTGCACTGAAGCTCCTCGAACAAGGACTCGATCCGGGTTGAAGATTTCGGAAAATCCCAGAGTGCGTCGATCCGCAGTCGGACATCTATCCCGCATTAACACTCCGGGTGCGGAAAAGCCTTTGACTTTCGGGGGAATACGGGCCATGTGGCCGCTGTCTGGGCAGCTTTGGCCGCCTTGCAGGGCAGCGTGAGCTGGCGTGGCGGATCATCCGCCCTGTCCGAGGCCCTCCTTACAGACGGCAATTCAGCCCAAGGCGCCCTTCTTCACGCGGGTCGTTAGAACCCCCGCTCCCCAGCGCGATGTGTCGCGCCGGGCGCAAAGTATTTTTGAAAGACCACATGACAACCTTCCAATCTTTCGGCTTCGCGCCGCGCGTTGAATCTGCGCTGACGTCAGCCGGCTACACTACCCCTACCCCGATCCAGGCCGGTGCCATCCCGCTGATCATGTCCGGCCGCGATGTCATGGGCCTCGCCCAGACCGGCACCGGCAAGACGCTGGCCTTCGCCGCCCCGATCCTTGACAAGCTGTTCCGCAATCAGGGCCCGGCGCCGCACAAGGGCACGCGCGTGCTCGTGCTCGCCCCGACCCGCGAGCTCGCCGGCCAGATCGCCGCTTCGTTCGAAACCTATGGCGCTGGCCTCGGCCTGCGCGTGGCGATGGTTTGCGGCGGCGCCAAGATCGGCCCGCAGATCCGCAAGCTTGAGCGCGGCGTGCATGTTCTCATCGCAACGCCCGGCCGCCTGATCGACCTGATCGAGCAGCGCGCTGTCGGCCTCAAGGATGTTGAAGTCCTCGTGCTCGACGAAGCCGACCAGATGCTGGACCTCGGCTTCATCCACGCGCTTCGCGCCATCGCGAAACACGTGCCTCAGAAACGCCAGACGCTGTTCTTCTCGGCCACGATGCCGAAACTCGTCGAAGGCCTGGCCGCGCAGTTCCTGAAGAACCCGGCGCAAGTTGCCGTCGCACCGCCTTCGACCACCGCCGACAAGGTCGAGCAGCGCATTGCCTTCGTCGAACAGGGCGAGAAGCAGGCGCTTCTGGTCGAGACGATCCGCAAGCCGGAAGTCAAGACCGTACTCGTCTTTACCCGGACGAAGCATGGGGCGGACGCAGTTGTGCGCCGCCTCGCTGCATCAAACATCGACTCGGTGGCCATTCATGGCAACAAGAGCCAGTCGCAGCGCGAGCGCGCGCTGGAATCCTTCAAGGGCGGCAAGGTGCCGGTGCTGGTCGCAACGGATATCGCTGCGCGCGGCATCCACATCGACAACCTGACCCACGTCATCAACTTCGACCTGCCGGAAGTGCCCGAGCAATACGTTCACCGCATCGGCCGCACCGCGCGCGCAGGCGCGACGGGCGTGGCGATTTCGTTCGTCTCGAAAGATGAGCGCGATTACCTGCGCGCCATCGAGAAGCTGATCGGCACGAAACTCGCGCCGCGCCCCGCTGGCGAGTCCGAAGCCGATGACCGCGGATCGCGCAAGCCGCAGCAGCAGAGCCGCAAGCCGCAAGGCCAGGGGCGCAGCAACGGCAATGGTGAGCGCCGCCCGCAACGGGATGGCGAGCGCCGCGCGTATGACCCTGCCGCACGCCGCCCGCAGGCGGACGGTGAACGCCGGCCGCAGCGTGATGGCGAACGCCGCCCGCAACAGGGCGGCGAGCGCGCCGTCAGCAATGGCGGTGGACAGTTCCAGCGCAGCACGAGCGGCAAGCCCGGCGGCAATGGCGGCTGGCGCCGCGGCGGCCCCGGCCAGGGCGGCGGCGGAAACCGCTCGCGCCGTCCGGAACGCGCCGGCGTCTGATCCGTCTACGGACTTATCGAACAACGCCCCGGCCAACCGCCGGGGCGTTTTTTTGTCGGTGGCAGCTCCAAACAAAAACGCCCGGCCTGCGGAACTGCGGGCCGGGCGCTTCGATGTATTCTTCAGCGAAAGCTTAGAGAACGCGATCTTTCAGGTCTTTCGACGGGCGGAAAGCCACTTTCTTCGAAGCCTTGATCTTGATGGCTTCGCCGGTGGCCGGGTTGCGGCCCTTGCGTGCCGGACGCGAACGGACCTGCAGGATGCCGAGACCGGAGATGCGCAGCTTCTTGCCTTTCTTCAGGTGACCGCCCATGCGGTCGATGAAGTCGGAAACAACCATTTCAGCCTGCTTTTTCGGCATTTCGTGGGCTTCCGAGATTTCAGCGGCGATGTGCTTCAGCGTCATCACGTCCGGCGCAGCTTTGGCAGCGGCGGCTTTCGGCGCAGGCTTCTTCACGGCTTTCGCAGCAGCTGGCTTGGCCTTGACGGGGGCCTTCTTCGCAGGCGCCTTGGCGGCCGGGGCCTTCTTAACGGTTTTCAGTTTCAGGGCCATGTCAGTATCCTTTTCTAAGACAGTGAGAACGGAAGGCAGCCGTTACGTTGGGTTTCGGCTTGCTGTATTTGCGGTCACGAGTGAACGTCCAAACAGGGCGTTGCATTATCTTTGCTTTGCGGTTTCCGCAAGTGTCATGCACGGCATGCGCAGGGGCGCATCCGTTAAAAAAACGCCGCTTTTGCTAGATAAATGCGTGTTTTCAACGGTGGCGGAGCGCGCACGCGATATTGCCCATCCCCGTTTGCGCCTTGCTGAAGTGGGCAGAAAGCCTATGTTTCCGGGCCTTTCGGCACCTGTAGAAACCGAATCACACCGATTCTCTTGGCTTTCTGCCATCTCCCTCAATTGGTCTCGGCCGGTTTCACGGCCGTGATGTTGTCATCGGCATTGCGATCAATGCGCTTGAGGTAAGGGTCGATACCGGCGAACGCAGGCTCTGCGCCGGCGGGCAGGACGAGCGTGACCGTCTGCACACCTGACTTCAGACCGCGCCGTTCAAAGGCAAGGACATCGGCGCGCGTGAACTCACGGCTTTCGGGCTTGCGCGTGAAGACTCCGATCTCGAAGGGCTCGTTCAGGTCTGCTTCCGTTTCCTTGCCGAGGCCATCGGCATAGAGCTTCTTCGCATCGATGGTCAGCGTGACTTCCCAGCCGCCATCAGCGAGCGGCTTGCGCGTTGCCGAGGTGGTCTTGGCATCATAGAGCGTGATCTTCTCGAACAGGTCGGTGATCAGCTCCTGATGGGCCGGGCCCGCTTCTTCACGCAGCATACGGACGAAATCCGAGCTGGAGGGATAGGGCGCGGTCTTGAAGGCATATTCCGAGATCAGGCGCTGAAGCGCGCGGTTCACCGCTTCTTCGCCAACTTCGTTACGCAGGAAGTACATCACAAGCGCGCCCTTGTTATAGTGGATGTATCCCTGATCCTCGACGCGGATCAGCGGCAGCTCTTCGACGACTTCCCCTCCGCGTGCGGTGAGATAGCTGTCGAGCTCGATCTTCAGGAACTGGCGGACCTGTTCGGGGCCAAGCAGGTCTTCCATGACCAGCATGGCGCCATATTGGGAGAAGCTCTCGGACAGCATGGTGGCGCCCTGTTTGTCCGCCCCGATGACCTGGTGGGCCCACCACTGGTGAGCGATTTCGTGGGCGGTCACGAAGGTGACGAGGTCGATCTTGTCGGGATCGCGGTTTGCCTGCAGCCAGCCGATATCTTCCGAGAACGGAACGGTGTTTGCGAAGGCCTGCGCAAAGGTGGCGTAGCCGGGGAACTCGATAATCCGCATCTGCCGGAACTGGAAGGGCGAGAAGCGTTCCGAGAAGATCCGGATCGACGCCTTCATCGCCGTTTCGATGCGCTCCAGATTCTGGGTGTGCTCGGGGTGGTGGTAGATTTCGAGTTTCACCGGCCCGGAGGGCGTGTCGACGCTGGCGGTGCGCAGGTCATAGCGCGCCGACTGGATCGAGAAGAAATGATGGATGGGCGCCTCGGTCTGGAAGCGGCGCGTGATCCGGCCATTCGCTTTCTCTTCCGACACCTGATAGCCGGGCGCGATCGGCGTCTGGTCATCGTCCGTGTGCACCGTGATGTCGGCCGTCACCCAATCGCTGTCAGGACGCAGATAGTGTTTGCCATTGGCGGACGCGTCCTCGAGCTTCGCCGGGCGGCGATCCGGATCGAGGCCGTACTTGCGGCGCTTGGAGCGATCATTGAGCCAGGCGCCTTCGGAAACGCCAAGGACCGGGGTCAGCTGGAAGTTGTCAACGAAGGTGCCGTTGCCGATCACGCGCCACTGACCCGAGCTGTTGGTGAAGCCCGGGCGGCCGTAAAGAGTCGTGAAGCTGACAGTGCGCGTTTCGCCGGGCTGCATCGGCTTATCGAACGCCCAAAGCGTGGCGCCGAATTCCGGCCATTCCTGTTCTACCTTGGCGGCGCCCGGATCGAACGCCTCGACGGTCAGATCCTGCGGCCAGGCCACGATCATGCGCTCCAGCGGCGCGCCGGTGCGGTTCTCGATTTCGTAGCTGCCTTGGGTGGTTGCCATGCGGGTGCTGGGGCGCAGGTCCACGTCGAGCGTGACATGCGTGATCGTCGGACCCGGCATGTCCTCATATTGAGCCAGTGCCTTTTCCGCGTCAGCCTGCCAGGCCTCTGCTGCCGGAGTGGACTGGTAGGTGTTAAGAACGGTCGTGTTGTAGAAGATCCAGCCGCCAAGGCCGCAGAAGGCAACGAACGACAGCGCAAGCACGGCGCCGGTTGCACCCGCCATGCGGCGGGGGAAGCGGCGAAGGCGGGGCATCAGACGCGTCTCCGCGCCGCGCCGCCACAGGCCATAGGCGGCGATCACGAGGATGATGCAGAAGACACCCCAGTAGAGATCAAACCAGGAGCGGGCGATCCAGAAGTGGCCCATGCCATTGAAGGCGGAGAGAGGCACGCCCGGGCTGCCGCCGAACTGGTAGAGATTGTGCTGGAAGCCGAGATTGGAGAGCGTCAGCGTACTGATCAGATAGATGACGATCAGGCCCCAGCCGATGAACTTGTTTGACGATATGGCCTGGAAGAAGACCGCCAGAACGGCGAGCTGCGCCGCGCTGATCGTCATCGGGATCACCCACCAGAGGAGGTAGCCGGTGAGCTCGAAATTGCTGTAGCCCTTCATGGCCTGCACGGCGATGCCGGCGAAGGCGCCGACCAGCGCGGTCGAGACCAGCACAAGAAAGATGGCCAGCACCTTCGGCAGCACGAAAGCCCAATCAGCCACCGGCGTGGCATCGATGATCTCGTGCATCCGGCGCTCGCGGTCGCGCCAGACGAGATCACCGGAATAGTAGGCCGCGATGATGATCGGGATGATGCCGAAGGAGCCCTGCAGGGCGCCGACCATCAGACGGGTAACCGGCTCGATCGAGGTGTTGCGGAACTCGTCGGCAAACCAGAGGGCGCCGGAGGCGTTGAACAGGCCGATGACGAGCAGGACGAAAAAGGCCGGGCTTGTGACGACGGCCTTGATGTCGAAAACCGTCCGTGCCCAGAGCTGACGGCGCGCGGTGGCGGCGGTGAAGCTGGCCTTGCGGTCCGGCCGGACGGCGGCAGGCGCGGCGCCCGCCTTCCCGGCTTTGATCTTCTCGGGCTTCGGCGCCTTGGCGCTTTTCGTGCCGGGACGATAGAGGGCATAGGCAAGACCAAGACAGGCGAGCGCAAAGGCAAACCAGACCGCCCGGTTGAGCATGAAGGCGCCGGTGAGTTCCGGCAGGCGCGTATTGCGGTCTGCCGCTGTCCAGTATTCCATCTGCCGGGCGAGGGCGGCGAAGCCCGAGGGGTCGAGCAGAGCGGCGATGTCTTCCAGTTCCGGCTGGTCGAGCAGGATGCCGCTGACGACCCAGCCCACGATGATGGCGATCAGGCCGAGATAGGCGCCCATCATGGACCGGGTGGCCGTGGCCAGCGCGAACAGCATCGCGGCAAAGATGAACAGCGTCGGCAGTGCGACCACCCCATAAGCAAAGGCATAGTCCGCGAGACGCGTGGGCCCGAGCGTTTCTGGATCGAGCCAGGGCATGGCGCAGCCGATCAGGATGGCCGCCGGGACTGCAAGAAAACCGATGGCGGCGGCGAGGAACGCGCCTGCAAACCGGCCGTAAAGGTAGGACGCTTTCTTCAGCGGCGTGGCGCGCAGGATGGGGCCATAACCGGTATCGTCGTCCCGCGTGACGCTGTTGGCGACGAAGGCCGCCACCGCGAACAGCGCGAAGATGCTCATCACAAAGACGGTCTGGACAATGGCGTAAGGCGAGTTCTGCTTGATGTTCGACGTATCGCCGATCTGGATCTGGTCGACGGTGACCGCGCCGAACGTCAGCAGGAAGAATATTCCGAAGCTGACCCAGAGGACCGGGTTGCGCAGCTGGTAGCGGGCTTCGAACCCTGAGACGGCAGCAAACATGGGGCGGCTCCGGGTGTCAGGCAGCGGTGCGGGTTGCAGCGAGGGTCGAGAAGTAAACGTCCTCGAGATTGCCTTCGATGGCGGAGAAGTCCGGCTCGGGCGCGGTGTCGCTGAGGACGTTGATGAGTGTCGCGCCGCCGGCGAGGCGCGTGGAGATGACGTTGAAGCGCTGCTTGTAGTCCTCGAGCGCCGTGCGGGCGATCTGCTTGCGCCAGACGCGGCCGCGCAGGGCTTGTGTGAGGTCGCGCGGGGCGCCCTGGGCGACGATGCGGCCGCCGGCGAGGATGGCCATGCGCGGGCAGAGATCGGCCACGTCTTCGACGATGTGGGTGGAGAGGATGACCACGACCCCCTCGCCGATTTCGGCGAGCAGGTTGAGGAAACGGTTGCGCTCTTCCGGATCGAGGCCCGCGGTCGGCTCATCGACGATGATCAGGCGCGGATTGCCGATGAGAGCCTGGGCGATGCCGAAACGCTGGCGCATGCCGCCGGAGAAGCCGGCAATCGCCTTGTTGCGGACAGGCCAGAGGTTCACCTGGTTCAGCAGGCCGTCGACGATTTCGGCGCGCTCGGAGGCCTTCGAGAAACCCTTGAGGATCGCCATGTGGTCAAGCATGTCGCGGGCGCTGACGCGCGGATAGACGCCGAAATCCTGAGGCAGGTATCCCAGCGTGCGGCGCAGTTTTTCCGGCTCTGCGAAGACGTCGATATCGTCAAAGCGGATCTTGCCGCTGCCGGGGCTCTGCAGGGTCGCGATGGTGCGCATCAAGGTGGACTTGCCAGCCCCGTTAGGGCCGAGGAGACCGAACATTCCGGCCGGAATTTCGAGGTTCACATCGTCCAGGGCGCGAACGCCATTCGAATAGACATGCGTCAGGCCGGCAATCTGCAACATTGTGATTCCCCGTTAAACAGAAAGGATTTATTGTTTTTCAATATTTCCGAGTCAGCCCGAGTGTCAAGCTCAAACTCAACGAGCGGGGACAGTGCCGATTGGGCAAAGGCGCACTTGCGCCGCGCGAAGGGCGCGGCGGGGGCTGTGGTGAGGGCTCAGGGGCTCAGAACGAGTAGCGGCTGGAGGAGACGCCGAAGGCGCGCTGGAACATGGCGCAGACGAGGCACGCGTGAAGCGACACAGGCTCATGCTCGCTATCTCCGTCCACTGATCTAGATGGCCGGCGCCGGCAGGGTGCTGCTGCCCAATTCAACCGGCATCTTCTTTAAGGCGGCATTGCCCAGATTAAGTTGTGATGAATTTTGGTCAATAGCGGAGCCAGAGACTTGCGCAAGATGCGGCCCAGTTCCAATTATTCAGTGTGCGGACCGGGCCCCTCTGGTAGCTACATCTCGCTTGCCGAGACAGCTGCGATGTCGGACCGCACCGGGAAGTATCCGGTGCCGGTATGAAGCAAAAAGTGGACACCAGCTCGCGCGGATACACCTGCAACCCGACAAGAGGAGTATGCCGTGTCATCCAACTATATCCATGCCCTGGCTCAACGCCATGCCGCCATTGAGCGGCGCATCGCCGAAGCGATGAAGGCGCCCTTGCCAGACTCCCTTCACATCACGCAGCTCAAGAAACTGCGCCTTGCCTATCGCGAACGGATCCGCGAAGCGATCCGTCAAAAGCGAAGGGCAGCTACTGCTTCTCGACGCGGCCAATGGACGGCGCCTCATCCCACACAACACCCGATTCCTGCCTCGTCACCGCATCAGCAGGAAGGAACCTGACATGCCGCTGCATACTTCGCCGATTGACGGCGCCCCAATGCGCACTATCCGAAGATACGGCATCGAGATCGATATCTGCCCGACATCGGGCGGCATCTGGCTCGATCGCGGCGAACTTGAGAAGCTGGTCGAGATCATTCGGGAAGACGCCGTGCAGGAGATCCCCTCTCGGGCGCGCCTTCGCCAGCACGACGGTGATTTCGATGATGATGCCTCCACCCGCAAGGGCCGGATGGACCGGAAGTCCCGGCTGCTGGATCTGTTTGACTTCTAAGCCGCTGGGCGCCGCTGCTCGAATGTAGCGGCGCCTTCGGTCCGCTTTCAGAGGCGATCAGAAGCGATGCGGTCTGAGCACCTGCACCTCGCCAACAGTCAGTACACCGATATGGCTGCCGAGCAGACCTTCGAGTTCGGTCAGCGCCGCCCGGATCTGGCTGTCTGCGCCAATCGAAATGATCACCACCATGTCACTCGATGCTGACATGTCGGTATCGCGGTTCCAGCGCGTGGCGCCGCCAAATCCGGAGATCGCGGGCAAGACGGTATATCCAGTCAAGCCTGCAGCCTCGAGAACGCTGCATGCCCTCTTCGCCGCCATACGTTCAATGATCAACTCCAGTCGAAGGCGAGTGTGCATGGTTCAGACGGCTCCAGGAGAAACAGCCCTCGCCAGCCAGATGTAGATCGGAAGGCCGAGGATCAGGTTGAACGGAAATGTAATGCCGAGAGACAAGGTAAGATAAATTGAAGGCTTCGCCTTCGGCAAGGCGAGACGCATGGCAGCCGGCACAGCAATGTAAGACGCCGATGCAGCCAAAGTGATGAGCAGCGCCGCGTCGCCTGCAGACATGCCATTGAGGAAGGCAACGCCCGCGGCAAGGATGGCCGAGATGATTGGCATGTAGAGGCCGAAGGCAATTGTACCTGGGCCAAGCTGTCGCCAGCCATTCCGCAAGCCTCTGCCTGCAGACAAACCCATGTCGAGAAGGAAAAGGCAAAGAACACCTTGAAACGGGTCAACGAAGAATGGCGCGACTCTCTGCATGCCCTGTTCGCCGCTGATCCAGCCAATGACCAGCGAGCCAAGCAGAACGACGACGGATGCGTTGAGCAGAACCTCGCGCGCGAGCTCGCCCCGTTCTGATCCTGCTACCGAACCTGACTTTGCCTGGCCACGGTTCGCAATGATCAGAGCGGAGATGATCGCCGGGACCTCCATGAGGGCGGCGACAGCGACGAGGTATCCAGATGTCTGGAGCCCGGCAGCATTGATCGCCTGCCCAGCCGCAACGAAGGTAACGATCGAGATAGAGCCATAGTGTGCGGCGGTCGCTGCGGCGTCAATTTCATTGAGCCGGGTCGTCAGGCGTAGAAGACTATAGGCGATCAGCGGTAGCAGGAAGGAAAGGGCAACTGCGGAAATCATTACCGCGCCAGCGTCCCATCCGAGATCACCTTTCGAAATTTCGACACCGCCCTTGAGGCCGATCGACATCATCAGGTAGATGGCCAGACCTTTGGCGAAAGCCTCCGGGATTGTCATCTGAGACTTCAGGAGCGCGGCCGCGAGTCCGAGGAGGAAGAAAAGCACAATCGGCGAAAGCAGAGTTGCGAGCGCAATATCCATGGGAATCTGCTCCTGTTGCCCTGGCGCCAAGCCACCGGGTCAGGCAGGCGTGTAATGGAGCCCGATCCATAGAAACAAATCGAATGATAGGATTCAGACGATAGCTTTTAGCTATCGTGCTCGACTCTATTGTTCGTTGCGCAGGACTTTTTCGGCTGCCTGGCGCAGCGGCGCCGCCAAGCCGACAAGGCTGGCTGCGAGCGGCGAGGTGTCGCGCCATATCAGGGAAATCTCGCGGCGGGCCAATGGATGGTCGATCACCCGCGCATTCAGCCCGCGATCCCTGCGCGCCTCCGAAAGCGCATAGAGGCTGGGCAGGATGGCAACGCCGGCCCCCAGCTCTGCCATGAGGCGGATCGCATCCAGACTTGTTCCCTCATATTCGGAACTCACCGTTGCACCGGAGGCGACTGCCAGGTTCTGAATGATGGTGTTCAACCGATGCCCCTGGCCCAATGTAAGGAGAGACCTTCCCTTCAGGTCCTTAAGACGTACGGGCCCTTCCCCATCCGATAAAGGATCTTCCGCCGGCGCACACACGTAAAGCCGTTCCGAGAATAGTGGCTCATGAAGGATGTTCTCATGGTCGATGGGTGAGGAGATGATCGTATCAAAGTCGCCAGCCTGGAGGTGCTCATCCAGATCTATCGTTCGCTCTTCACGAACGCTGAGACGCAACTCGGGGAAACGCTTGTGCAGCTCGCGGCTTGCGAGAGGAAGGAGATATGGGCCTACGGTTGGCAAGACACCGAGGCGAAGTCGTCCTGAAAGTGCGCTTCGGCCGAACTTGGCGACGGCTTTCAAGTCTTCCACTTCACGTAGAATATTGCGGGCTCGCCGGACGAGTTCCTCTCCTGGAGCCGTCAACATCGCGCCGCGCCTGGACCTTTCGATCAGCTGCACACCCAGGCTCGCTTCCATCTCTGCAACTTGTGCCGACAAGCTGGGTTGGCTGACATTTACCGCGCGCGCAGCGTCTCCGAACTTTCCGGTATCAGCGATGGCGATCAAGTACTGCATCTGCCGGAGTGTGGGTCGCATACCATAGTCCTCTGCTATTGAACCAACAGAATAGTTAGATTGGAACTATCGCCATTCAAGACACACATACGGGTCAGAACCAAAATGCGGTTCGCCTCAAGGAGACGACCATGACTTTCCAGACCAATAGTTCCGACAGCGTTGGAAGCGCCGGAGCTTCATCAGTTCGGAACCAACAGACAGACAAGAACAGCACTATGCGCTTCAGCATAGCCGAGCGGCGGGCTTGGCGCAGCCGCCGCAAGCTTCGCGCCATGCGGTCGGTTGATCTTCGGAGCGCCTGACGTGATCTCCCCAGCCGATTTCGACATGCTGTTTCCCAACAAGGACTGCCCGCCAAAGATCAGTTCTCGGCGCAAGTTGAACTTGCGACGGGTTCGAATGGCGCTTCGGCCTGCACCTATCCGTCCCCAGACCGTTCGGCGAGGCTAGTCGCCGGACGTAACTCTCCGCCGGCAGGCTGTCCCTCTCTCTGCCGGCGGATTTTTTTTGATATCTCAGTTGAAGGCCGATCTCGTGTAAACGAGGAGCATCTAGAATTCCCGGCCGATGAAGATTTTCGCCATCGCGTCATCCGCTCCGTCAGTCAAACCAATCCTCACGGCTGTTTGCAGAGACAAGCCACTTCCGAAGTCCACTTTGGCTACAGGCCCGATCTGATGTGCTTGTTGATCCCAATCCGGCAGATCACGCGAGTTTCCGTACTCACTAAACAGTTCCGCACCCAGTCGCCACTTGTCAGCGCCTGTGAGTGTCAACGGTACTGAGCGGGTAAGCTGCAAGCGGCTCTCGAGTTCAGCGCCGGACGAAGGATCGTCAGTCGTTTCGATCCCGGCAATCAAATTGGCGCGCCACTCCCAATCCTTCGCAAATCGGTCGGTCAAAGAAACGCGCAGAGCGGCTTCGTCTGGCCGATCCTGACCCGAGAATGTATAGCCGAGTCTCAGTCCGCCATTGAATCCTTCGCCACTCTTGCTTTCCGTAGACCATTGGAACCAGTTCTCAAAAGTCACTCCTGAATAGTCCCAGTCCTGATCATCTGGTTTTCTGAAAGCAGCGATGACACGAAGCTGATACCAATCAGAGAATGCCTGCTCATAATGAAAACGGCTTTGTGCTGTGCCTTCATCATCTGTTCCCAGTCGGGCCTCTGCTGCTCTATCGCCTGCAGTGATGTTCGCGGAGCCGACATTGCCGGTAAGCGATTGCGCCGACGCAGCGCTGGCTAAGCCGGCGACCGTCAAGACGAGACTGGCAAGCCTGATAGACTGAGGCATATAGAATCTTTCACACCTTTCTGAATACCGGAAAGCTTTTCAGGTGCGCCGTTGTTGGCCGCAGCCGAAGTCTTTTAACCCGCGCGACCTATTCAATTCGGCAGACCGGTCAAGGCAGGCCGCATAATGTAATCTTTCGTTCATCCTGCGGTAACCGATCAGTCATCGGAATGTCAGGCTGCGCTTAGATTCCTCACCCAACTCTCCGTCACCCGCCCGCTGAATGGAATGGGCAAAAATTGATGAGAGGAACCTAGCGAATGACATTCAAGACATCGAAGCTTCTGCCCGCACTGATGCTTTCGGGCGCCCTGGCCATCGGCGCCTGCGCGACCACGGAGGCCTCGCCGAATTCCGCTTCCACAGCCGCAATCTCCGCCGCACAAGAGACTGAGATCAGCAAGGAAGAAGTGCTGGCCGCCCAGCAAGCATGGGGCAAAGCGCTCGTTCAGATTGCAACGGACCATGAGAGCGGCGGCATTGAGGCCGCAAAGGCGACGGCAGAGGCAGTCCTTGATTCAGCTTACGGCTACAATCTCGGTCCTGTCCTTTTCAAACCGACCCTGACGACCGCGCCGCAGACGTTTCGCACAACCCGTGAGGGCGCGCTCGCGTACTTCGTTGGTCACGATGCCAACTTCCCGGCTGACAAAGGCTTCGCGCTGAACGACTGGCGCAAGTTCGAAACAGAGAACGCAGCGATCTTCATCGAGGGCGATGTTGCCATGTCGATGGGTAAGGTGCGCCTCACCGATGCGGATGGCAATGTCACCGAGGTCGACAAGACATGGGGCTACAAGCGCGATGACGCAGGCAACCTTCGCATCGTGCTTCATCACTCGTCGCTGCCGTTCCAGCCGAACTGACGCAACAGCAATGACGGGCGGCTGCCAATCTGTAGCCGCCCGTTACGGCGACTTTATCCGCGTATACGGTATCCGACACCGCGGACCGTCTCGATAACTGCGGTTCCGAACGGTTCATCGACCTTTGATCTCAGACGCCTGATATAAACGTCCACAACGTTTGTGAGCGGATCTTCGTCTACACCCCAAACATTGGTCAAAATCCGCTGGCGGCTGAACACGCGCCCTGGCGCAGACATCAGAAGCTCGAGAAGAGCCAGCTCCTTTGTCGTAAGACGGATTTCTTCACCTGCCCGATGAACACTGAACCGCGACCTGTCTAGCTCAAGCTCGCCTATTTTCAGGACTGAACCGACCGGTTCGGCGATCAGTGGCCCGCGGCGAAGCAAGGCTTCGATGCGCGCCAATAATTCTTCGAAGCCGAATGGCTTTACGAGATAGTCATCCGCGCCCATCCGAAGCCCGGCAACGCGGTCCTCGATGCGGCCGAGCGCGGTCAGCATCAAGATCGGCAGATTGATGTGTGACGCTCTGAGCGTCTGGCAAAGGTCCAAACCACTCATACCAGGCAACATCAGATCCAGGAGCACCAGTCCGCGAATGCCGGTCTGCTTCTGATCGTCCCACAGCTCTCGACAGGCGTTCAAGCCGTCAGTACCCGTCGCAGCGACACGAATTCGATAGCCTTCTGCCTTGAGTCCGCGCTCGAGAAAGTCAGCGACGCGCTGGTCATCCTCCACAATAAGAATGTTCATCACGCAACCTCAAGGGTGATAGTCGGAAGGCGCAACCGGGCGGTCGTGCCATTGCCGACTACACTTTCAAGCGAGAGATCACCACCATGCCGTTCGGCAAATGCCTTGGCAATCGAGAGGCCAAGGCCAGATCCATCTGCTCTATGTATCCGCGCAGAACTCGCCCGAAACCCACGTTCAAAGATTCGCGGGAAGTCTTCTTCAGGAATGCCAATGCCGTAATCGCGCACTTCGAGATGCCAGCCAGCCGGCGATGCAGACGTTCGAATGTCTACTCGTCCGCTCGGGTGTGAATACCTTATGGCGTTGTCCAACAGAACACTCATGATCTGCCCTATTCGCGTTGCATCCCCTTGAACGAATGCGTCACCATCCTGCGACACTGGATCCAGGCGAACCTGCCTGAGGCTCGCAAGCGTACTCACCTGACTGATGGCGCGCTTGAGCTCGAGTTCAGGCTCCACGACGTCGTTCTGGAGAACCAACATCTCAGCGTCATCCAACGCGATGGTCAGAAGATCTTCAATCTGCTTTCCAAGTTGTTCGGCACTCGTCGCGATGCGGAGAAGACTTTCTCGATATGACGCATCCGACATGTCCCGAACTCGCAGCGCCACTTCGGCTTCCCCACGTATTACAGTCGTGGGCGTCCGAAGTTCATGACCGATATCCGCCAGAAGCTGACGCCGGCGGGCTTCCGAGCGCTGGAGGTCTGCAACCGCGCCTTGCAGATCTACCGTCCGCTCACTGACCATTACTTCGAGTCCGGACCTCAGCTCTCTCTCCCGCTGACTAGTGAGATCCAATTGGCTCGCCATCTGATTCATGCGCTGGGCCAATGTTCCAAACTCGTCCTTGCTCAGATTTGGGATGCGATAGGCCAGATCACCGGTTTCATAAGCTTGCGCCCCCGCCGTCAGCTCACGGAGCGGCCGGCGCAACGCATACGAAAAGTAGATCGACAGGATTATGGCGAGAAGGACGATCGAGCTCGCCGCAATGTTCGAGACGAAACGGGCCTGCGCCAGCGACTCGTCGGCTGAAGCGCGATCTCTCCGAAGCGCTTCCGTCTCCGCCGCAATTGCCTGGTTGAGCAAGGCGCGAACATCATACTGACCATAACGGTCAAACACTTCGTCCACAGCAGACAGAGAGATTCGCCCCTCTTCTCCCGTTTCGCGGTCATTGATCTGCTCAACTCGGCCCAGCATCGATGCGACCGAGTTTTCGAGAAGTTCGATGGTTCGGGCGCGTTCAACGTGTTCTTTCAAAAGCGCCGCATCCGGGCCGTCCATGCGAACGGCCTCCGCAGCGAGCTGGCGCAAGGTGTCGAGGTCCCGGCGCATGCTCTGCCCAAGGTCTGGGCCAGTCGACGGATCGGTCGATGGGTCCGCGATGCTCTGGAGAACCCAGATCCGCAAGCGGGCCTTTTCGGCAGAGAGGTCGAGGTAAGTGCTCAAAAGGTCCGCCGCAACGCGTCCACGCACGACGCGGTGTTCAGCCAAGCGGGAAACCCAACCGTTGAGAGCGCCGAGCGCAACGGCAAGCAGCGCGAGCGCCGCAAATGCAAGGATGAGGCGCCTCGAGAACATGACCAACTCCGCTTACCATCTACATAATGGCGATTGACGGCCGAGTTAAGCCTCCAGCAAAAGACAGGGCTATTTCAAACCTGTGTCCGCTTTTGAAGCTGTTGTTGTCCGGCTCCAATCAGCAAACAGCTTTGGCCAGGCCTCGAGCGGCGTGCCAGCAATGCCCCTGAGCCCGAAACCATGACCGCCGGTATCGAAAACATGCAGCACGGAGGGCACGCCGCCGGCCCGCAACGCGGCGTAGAGGATCAGGGAATTCTCGACCGGCACTGCCGCGTCGTCGCCGGCATGCATGAGGAAGATCGGTGGCATGTCAGGTCTGACCATATGCTCGAGCGACCAGGCCCGAACCGCATCGCCGGACGGTTCCGCCCCCAGCAGGTTCGCCCTCGAGCCCTCATGCGCAAACGGACGCGCCATTGTTGCCACCGGGTAGATCAGTGCCACTGCATCTGGCCGCGCGGCCAGAGCGTCGATCTCATCCTGCGCGGGATGCACCTCGGCATCGAACCGGCTGGCGAGTGTTCCCGCCACATGTCCGCCTGCCGAGAAGCCCATAACCAAGACGCGGGATGGATCGATGCCGTCGGCGCTGGCGCGCGAGCGGATCACCCGGACGGCCCGCTGGGCGTCCTGCAGCGGCGCTTCGGCGCCGGCCGCCCAGCCCTGATGCGGCAGACGGTAACGCAGCACATATACGGTGGCGCCAAGGCTCCGGAAATGCCGCGCGCCTTCGAAGCCTTCCTTGTCAATCACCACCCATTTGTAGCCGCCGCCGGGGATGATCAGGATCGCGGACCCGTCCGGACGCTGCGGTCTGAAAACGGACAGGCTCGGCGACGTGACCTCGTGCGCGGCGCGGTCGAGAAGCCCGAAAGGATTTTCACGCAGCACGACATGCTCGGCCAGCCCCTCCGGCACATCTCCCGGTATACTGTTCGGCCAGAGCGACAGCACTTCATCCGGGCCGCCGAGATCTTCGGTACCCGAAAGCGGTGTCGCTGCGCAGGCGCCGAGACTTGTTGCGGCTAGAGACAAGAGGACAGTGCGACGCAACAGATTCACGGGCCACACCCTGCCCTATTTGAATGCCGCCGGAAGCGCGAGCGACAGTGCCGGGATATAGGTGATCAGAATCAGAGACGCTACGAGAGCAAGATAGAAGGGCCAGATCGTTTTGACCGCCTTCTCGACCGGCAAGCCGCCGACCGCTGCGCCAACAAACAGCACAGAGCCTACGGGCGGCGTGACCAACCCGATACCCAGATTGAGCATCATGATGATTCCGAAATGCACCGGGTCGACACCCACCTCCATGACAACAGGAAGCAGGATCGGCGTCGTGATGACGATGAGTGGTGACATGTCCATGAAAGTGCCGAGCAACAGAAGCATGACGTTGATGATCAGCAGGATCAAAAGCGGATTGCGCGTGATCGACGTAATGAGGTCCGCCAGCTGCGCTGGCGCCTCCAGCACTGCGAGCGCATAGCCGAACGCGGTGGCGGCCCCGATGATCAGCAGCACCATCGCCGTGACTTTCACCGACTGCATGGCGGCCTCGACAAACCGGTTCCAGCCGAGCGAGCGATAGACAAAGGCACCGACGAGGATCGTATAGATCACCGCAATCGCGGAAGACTCGGTGGCCGTGAAGATGCCCGACAGGATGCCGCCCATAATTATGACTGCCGCCATGAGCCCGGGCACGGCAAGGAAGATCGCACGCGCAAAAGCGCCCCATCCCGGAAATTCTCCGCGCGGATAGCCGCGCCGCACGGCGACCAGCCAGGTCACCAGCGCAAGGATCGCCGCAGTTACGAGGCCGGGGACAACGCCGGCTAGGAAAAGATCTCCGATCGGCACACCGATGCCCGAGGCGGCGGAATAGATGATCATGTTATGCGACGGCGGAATGAGGAGGCCGACAATCGCTGCGGTGGCCGTGACGTTCACAGCATAGTCGGCATCGTAGCCTTTCTGCTTCATCAGCGGCTGGCCTGCCCCTCAGCAGTGGTCCACCAGATTTGTTAGCCCGGCGGTTTCAAGGTAGCAGCGTTCATGCTGCCACCTCCCCATAGTAAGGCGGCATGAACGCTGCGGGCAAGATGGC
>Ga0315904_10000219_pt1 | contig 94429 bp, 78 predicted proteins | sample LakEriMetagenome_6_FD_203529 | JGI IMG/M metagenome (GOLD analysis project Ga0315904, IMG submission 203529) | Freshwater fungal communities from buoy surface, Lake Erie, Ohio, United States - Buoy 12 MA120 | ecosystem: Environmental > Aquatic > Freshwater > Lake | place: USA: Lake Erie, Ohio...
TCTCAAACGGCAACAATACCTTCGGTGGCAACACCAACATCAGCACCGGAGGCTCGTTGTGCGCGTTCTCCAGCCAATCCGGAACGCTCACGCTCTCCGGCACGCTCTCCTCCATCGCCACCGGGAACCGCACCTTCACCCTGCGCGGCGGGGGCGACGGTGCCGTCAATGGAGAAATCAATGATGGCAGCGGAGTCGTCGGTGTTACCAAGGAAGGATCCGGACGCTGGACGCTTGCGGGAAACCACTTGTTCGGAGGTCCGGTTCAGGTGCGTCAGGGCTCTCTTGCCATCAACGGGGCCCTACCCTCCCAGCCCGTCAACGTTTCCACCGGAGCCATGCTTCTCGGCACCGCCTCACTTGGCGGCGATGTCACGGTCAGCGGCTCGTACTCGCCCGGAGACGGCACGGGATCCCAGGCATCCAACGCCAATCTCACCTTCGCCGCAGGCTCCGCTTTCATTTGGGAACTCTCGGGCAACGGCGCTCCCGCGGATTCCCTCACGGCCACCACTGCAAACTTCGATTCAGCGTCCCGAATCGACATCATCACCAACTCGGCGGCGTCAGCCGTGGACTATGCCGATCCATTCTGGAAACAGTCACGGCAGTGGACATTTCTAACAGCATCCGCGGTGGTGGGAACCCCGTCGATCGGCAACGTCTCGGCCGATGCCACCGGCAAACCCGCCGCACCCTTCGGATCGTGGCAGATCCTTGACTCTGCTACCTCGCTCACGCTGCGCTGGACACCCGGCGATCCCTTCAACGCCTGGCTTTACTCCGCTTTCGGCGGGTCTTGGACCGATCCTGCGATCTCGGGCGCGTTGAGCGACCCGGACGGAGACGGCTGGAACAACCGCGACGAATGGATCGCGGGAACCATACCCAACGATCCTGCTTCCCGTTTCATCGTTGCCGCGGAGGCAACCGGCATCACGTTCACACGGATTCCCGGCAGATCCTATCAGGTGCTGATGGCGATGGATCTCGCCGGTCCATGGAGCCATCACGCCAACGTCGCACCCGGTTCCGGACCGGTCACGGTACCCGCTCCGCCCGATCCTGGCCCACGCCGCTTCTACCGGGTGGCCATCCGCATCGTCCCGTGAATTCGGGAGTGGGTTTTACTCGTTTCCAATCCTCGGAGCCCCTATCCCAAGGACGAATGAAACGACTGCCACCCGCACTGATCGCGCTTTTCCCCCTGCTCTTCCTGACTCTCTCACAGTTCGCGGCAGGTGAAAACCGCTGGCCGTTCTTCGCATTCGACAATGGCGTGGGGCGTGGTGTCTGGTCGCCAAGCGAACAGGCGGAAACCGTCAGAAAACTCGGCTACGATGGCATCCATTACAACTACACCAACCCGGCGGACTTCGGGAAGAAAATCGCCGCCTGCCGGGCCGCCGGAGTGCCGATCCAGGCGGTCTATCTCTATTCCTTCGTCAACCAACCGGCGACCCCATATGACCCCGGCTTCAAGGAAGTGATTCGCATGCTCAAGGGATCGAACACCATCATCTGGCTCACCCTGCGCGACGGCAAACGCGGCGAACAGGACGAAGCGGCCGCCGCCGTAGTGCGCGAAATCGCCAGCCTCGCCAAGGAATCCGGGCTGAAGGTTTCCATCTATCCGCACGCCGGATTCTATGTCGCCACCGCCGAGGAAGCCGTGAGGATCGCCAAAATCGTCAACCTGCCGAATGTCGGCGTCACCGTGAACCTCTGCCACGAACTCTTCGCCGGCAATGCCGACCGCCTTGATCAGGTGGTGAAGACCGCAGCGCCTTATCTCAACCTCGTTTCCATCAACGGCGCGTCCCCCATTCCCAACAAGGGGCCGAAGGCATGGGAAACCCTCACGCTCGGCTCCGGATCATTCAATGTCGATGGCTTCCTCCGCATCATCCGCGACGCCGGATACCAAGGACCCATCGGCCACCAGTTCTACGCAGTGCCCGGTGACGACCGCGACAAGCTGGACCGGGCCATCCGCGCATGGCGCGAAGCGAAACCAAAGGCGCTCCAATAACTCCAACGCCTCATCCGCAAGCCGAAACAACAGCCAGCAGACCGACAAAGCGAACCGGCCAACATTCAAGGTGAAGCGGCATGAAGTCCGCCCTTCACATTTCAAACCCATGATCGCCCGGACCTCCTGCGCCTTGTGGCTCGCCCTGATCGCGGCTTCACCCGCCGTGATGTACAACCGCGACACCGGGGATTCGAATTCACAGGACCTCGCCGATCTCGATCCCTTCGACAGCCGCGCGAACATCCCCGGATGCACCGCCGTACTCATCGCCCCGAACGTGCTGCTCAGCGCGGCCCACTGCGTGAACTACGCGGCCAGCGGCACGGTCACCGCCACTTGGAACGGCCAGAACCGCAGCGGATCGGTGTTCACCAACATCGGGGCCGACCACATGGTCATCGTCACCACCAGCCCCTTCACCGGCACCACGGGCAGGATGACCGCGCCCTATTCCGGCAGTTCGGAAAACGGACGCCTCGTTTGGAAAGTCGCCTCGGGCGGACATGGCGTGATCGGTTATGGCGGCACCGGACCCTTCTATGACGGACGTTTCCGCGCGATGACCAACCGCATCGAGGTCGACAACGTCTCGAACCCGCCGGCCGCGGTATCAAGCAACTGGCTCTTCTACGACAATGATGGCCCGCCCTCCCGGCCGAGCCGCTCCACCACGCTCTACGAGGGAGGCACCGCTCCGGGGGACTCGGGCGGACCGCTCTACATGTTTGAAAACGGCCGATGGTATGTCGTCGGCGTCACCAGCGGGCCGGACGCGGGATACTATCGTGATGGCCGCGTCCGCACGGACATGGGCCAGATCGAATCGATCACCGGATACACCTGGGCACGGCCGGTCACACCAGCGCTGGAAATGCGCTGGGTCGCTCAGGATCTAACAGCCACGCTCGCGGAGGGAACCGCCGTGACCTCATGGTCGCGGAACGGCGGCACCGAGGCGTGGACGGATGTCGCCGCGGATGGCGGAGCGGGCACGGCCACGATCGATCACGCCGCCACCCCCAACGGCACCGCGGCGGTCGATTTTTCCGGCAGCGCCCGCCTCGGCCTCGCGGCGGCCGCCAACCCGGTTGCAAACGAATCCACCTTTTCCATCGCCATGGTCGTGAGGCTCGATGCCGCGGGCGCGGGTGGGGAAACGAACTGGTTCGACAACACCGGCATCATCGATGCCGAGGACAGCGGCGTGAAGAACGATTGGGGACTCGCGCTGTCCTCCACCGGCAAGGCGGCCTTCGGGGTCGGCAATCCCGATACCACGCAATACTCGGCCACCAACCTCGCCGACGGCCAGTGGCGGGTGATCGTTGCCACCTGGGACGGCTCGGAAATCACCGGCGACGCCGCAGGCAGCGACCGCAACATGTCGGTCTATGTGGACTCGGTGGAAAACGTCAGCCGTCGCCAGGGCGCGGAGTTTCTCAATGTGGCGCGCACCGGCGTTTCACTCACCCTCGGTGGCAGCCGGCTCGCAGCGAGATATCTCGATGGTGCCATCGCGGAAGTCCGACTCTATCGCGGTGCCCTCGATGACAGCGCGGTCGATTCCTTGATCCGTGAATTGAAGTCCGCCCACATCGGTCCGCAGCTCGGGCTTTCCCTCACGAAACCCGCCACCGGCCGTGCCGCCCTTGTCCTGGGTCATGGCCTTGTCATCGATGGCACGGCGACCGGCGCGTCATCGCTGTCCATCAGCCAAACCAGCGGCCCGGCAGCCTCGGTGATCTCGCCCACCAACGCGCTGCCGGCCTATGTGAATTTTCCGTCGCCCGGAATCTATCAGCTCCAGGTCACCGCCACCCAGGGCTCGTCCACGGTGTCGCGGCCCGTTCTTGTCGAGGTGCTGCCGAATGCCTCGACACCCCCAAGCGCCGCCGGCATCCAGGTCGGCGGATCATGGTCGGCGGTGAATATCGGCGACGCATCAACTTCGGGCGCACTGACCACCACGGCCACCTCGGTCGGCCTCACAGGATCCGGCATGGGCTTCGAGGAGGTCAGCGATTCGCTACGCTACGTGTGGAAACCACTCACCGGCGACGGCAGCATCACCGGACGTGTCGCCAGCTTTTCCGCCAACAACGGCGGCAAGGCCTTCGGCGGCTTGATGATGCGCACTTCCCTGCGTCGGGAAAGCGCCAACGTCGCCGCCACGGTCACCAGCGGCGGCGGCGTGCGTTTCACCACCCGTGCGGAAAACGGATCCTACACCGAACCGGACCTCCACACCCTGCGCGCGCCCTACTGGGTGCGGGTGGAAAGGATCGGCAACACCTTCACCGGTTACCGCAGCGCCGATGGCGTGACGTGGACCCAGCAGGGCAGCCCGGTGACCATCACCATGCCCTCATCCGCCCTCTGGGGGGTGGCCGTCACCTCGCATGCGGAAAACTCGGTGTCGCAGACGAGTTTCACCAATGTCACCCTGGAACCCCTCGGTGGCCAGGCGGCCCCGTCTAACAGCTGGAGCGGTGCCGACATCGGCTCGCCGGTTCCCGGCGGATCGCATTCGGGCAGCGGATCCAGTTTCAATGTCAACGGTGGCGGATCGGATATCTTCGGCACCAGCGACAGGTTCTATTATCTCTCGCAGTCCTATGCCGGGGACGCCCGACTCACCGCGCGCGTGGCCAGCCAGGACCGCACCGATCCCTGGGCCAAGGCCGGCGTCATGTCCCGCTCGTCCTCTTCCGCCGGTTCCGCGAATGCCTTCATGGCGGTCACCCCGCTCAATGGCTTGCCATGGCAGACAAGGACCACCGATGGCGGTTCCACCGGCAGCAACGGCTCCGGCACGGCGAATTTCACCGCCCCCCATTTGCTGCGTCTCACCCGCAGCGGCAACACCTTCACCTGCCACCGCTCCACCGATGGAGTCACCTGGTCGCAGCTCGGCCCGGCACGCACGATCGAAAACGCGCCCGCCACGATTCACGCCGGCGTGATGATCGCCTCCGCCAACAACAGCGGGAACTCGGTTGTGAACGTCGACAACCTCTCGATCCTCGAAAACGCCTCGTCCACCGTCCTGCCGGAAATCCTCTTCGCATCGGGACAGAATCCCTCGGTCTCTAACAACTTCACTCTCGCCGCTTCCAGTTCCGGCTCGCCCGTGTGGTCGTGGCAGAAAGTCTCCGGACCGGGCGACCTGATCTTCCGCAACCCGAGCAGCGCCACTCCGCAGACCGCATTCACCCAGGCGGGAACTTATGTCATCCGGGCGATCGCGGAAAGCAACGGGGCGGCGACCTTTGTCGATCAAACCCAGAACCTCCGGCTCGACGCCGCATGGAATTTCAACACGACCGGCAACAGCGAGGGCTGGGACCCCACCAATGCCTCCATCAGCGTTGCCAACGGCCTGCTCACCGGTTCCACCACTTCCGGGGATCCCCAGCTTTCGAAACTCGGGGCCGTCTATGTCAGCGGCACGCTCACGAAACATGTCGTCGCCCGCTATCGCTCCACCGCCACCGGCACCTCGCAGATCTTCTGGGGCCGGGTGGGAGCGGGGAATTTCTCCGGCAGCCGCGTGGTGAATTTCACCAACTACACGCCCGCCAACTCCTGGCAGGGCATCATCGCCAATCCCTCCGCCCATGCCGATTGGAACGGCCGTGAAATCATCGATTTCCGCTTCGACCCCACCGGCGGCAGCGGATCCACCCACGACCTCGACTGGCTCGCACTTTCCGATGGCGACTACGATGACGACGGCATCGCCGATCTCACCGAAGGCGGGGCCGATTCCGACAACGATGGCCTCCCGGCTTTCGCCGACCTCGATTCCAATGGCGACGGCAATCCCGACGGCGCGGTGCCGCCCGCCGATCTCGACCAGGATGGCACACCGGACGCCCTCGAAGTGGTGCGATACTGGAATGCCACGCCGCGCTCGAAGTCATGGGACACCGGTGTGGCCGATTGGAACACCGGCCCATTAGGCACCGGACTTCAAGGCGCATGGGCTCCCGGCGACGACGTGATCTTCGACCGCCCGGAAACCTACATCGTCACCCTCCCCGCGACACGCGCACCGGGTAAGTTTGTTCTAACAGCAGGTCAAATCGGCTTCGATGGTCCCGGCACCCTCAACGCCCGTGAAATCACCATCGCTGCCGGCACCTCGCTCACGGGCGAAGCCGCCAAGCTCTTCACGGCATCGACACCCATCCTCCTTGCCCTCGATGGCACCCTGTCCGCAGGCACGAACTCGAATGGCGCGGGCAGTGCCATCGAACTCATCGGCTCGGGCGCGATCACCGGCGGCACCCTGCGCCTCAGCGGCGGAAACTTCAGCGGCGTGATCTCCGGCAGTTCGGCCATCATCAAGGAAACCGGCGGCAGCCTTGTTCTCACAGGAAACCACAGCTTCAGCGGTTCCTCCCAGCTCAACGGTGGCACGCTCCAGATCGGCACCGGCGGCACGACCGGTTCCCTCGGTCCCGCCAACTTCAGCGGCGCGGGGAGCCTGGTGTTCGACCGCTCTGACAACCTCACTTGGACCGGGTCCTTCAGCGGCAGCGGAACGCTGGTGAAACAGGGCGCGAACACCCTCATCCTCACCGGCAATCACACCCACAGCGGCGGCACCACGGTCGCGGGCGGGATCCTCCAGATCGGCGATGGCGGCACCACCGGTTCGCTCAATGGCGGCCCCGTCACCAACTCGGGCACGATTCGTTTCCAACGCTCCGATTTCTCCACCTGCGACGCCACGATCAGCGGCGGATCCATCGCCAAACTCGGCGCGGGGACACTTTATCTCACAGGAAACAACTCATTCGGTTCCGGCACGCTCACGCTCGGCGGCGGCACGCAGAATGTCGGTTTCCTCCGCTTGGGTCACCCGAAGGCGCTTGGAAACTATCTCAAGGTCAACCTGACATCGAACAACACCGGTGTCTCGGGCATCGAGGTCATCGGCGGCCACTCCTTCAACTACGGCATCGACACCGCTGGTCGGAACTCCGCCGACCGCGCCATCCTCCGCAATGTTTCAGCAAACAACACCTGGGCAGGAAACATCACCATCACCGGCACCGGCGGCGTATACCTCATCGAATCCCTCGCCGATGAACTGAACATCACCGGCACCATCGGAGTCGGCAGCCTCAACGTCGGCACCCGTGGACTCACCCTCGGCGGCGCAGGAAACCTCCGTGTTTCCAGTCCAATCACGGATACCACCGGCACGCCGATCTCTCTCACCAAATCCGGCTCCGGCACGCTCCGCCTCGATGCCGCCAACACCTTCACCGGCGTCATCAGCGCGAATGCCGGCACCCTGCTTGTGAATGGCTCGGTCAATCCCGCCATCACCGTCGCCGCCAACGCGGTGCTCGGAGGCGAAGGCAGCATCGGCAACGCCACTCTCACCGGCACGGGCCCTAACAGCCCCGCCATCCTTTCGCCTGGCGACGTCTCCGCGGCCACTCTGACATCCACCGGCACGCTGACCTTGGCCAGCCACAGCCGGCTGCGCTGGGAGGTCGGCCTGCTCACGCCATCCGTCGGCTACTTCGATCAGATCCTCGCGTCCACCATCGCCATCACCGCCACTTCCGCCGCGCCGCTGGTCATTGAAATCATCCCCAACGTCCCCGAGGCCGGATCAGCCCCCGCGGTGTTTCCGATCGCCACGGCCACCTCTCTAACAGGTTTCTCCGCAAGCGCCGTGATCCTCGACACCACCGCCTTCCCGACCAACCTCGGCACCTGGGAAATCCGTCAATCCGGCAACACCCTCGAACTCGTTTACTCCCCGGGTGGCTATGCCGCGTGGATCGCCGGTTTCCCAACCATCGCCGATCCCTCCGAAACAGCCGATCCCGATGGCGACGGCTGGAACAACCGTGACGAATGGATCGCGGGCACCGACCCCACCAGCACCGCGTCGCGCTTCACGACGACCGTGGGCACCAATGGCAGCCTTTCCTTCACCCGCATCCCCGGCCGGACCTATGTCGTGGAAACCTCAGGCAATCTTACAACTTGGAATCTCCATGCCACCGTTTCCGACGGACCTGTCGAAGTCACAATCCCGCCGCCACAACCGCCGGAAGACACAAGGTTCTATCGCATCCGGATTGAAACCACTGATTGATCACGAGCCCGGATGCGGACCTACCATCATGGATGCCCATGACTGCGGGCGCCACATGACCGCATCGACGTCTTGCAGGAACCAACAACTTTCTCCGCCGTCATCAGTTTCCCGTGAAAACGGGATGATTTGCCTGACCGGAATTCGATATCAACGACATCGTTGCAGTGAGTGGATGGCCGCGACCAGCCAAACTCAAACCCAAACCCTGACCCAAACGGGAGAAACCGCACATTCATGAAACGAAACTTCCAACGCCGCAGCCGAAGCACAGGATTCAGCCTCACCGAAATCATCGTGGTCGTTCTGATCATCGCCACGGTCGCCATGCTCTCACTGATGATGATCTCACGCGTTCGCGAGACAGCACGCAAGAGCGCCAGTGCCAGCAACCTCCGCCAGTTCGGAGTGGCCATCACTTCATTCGTCGCGGACAACAGCGGATACCTTCCTGCGTCGCGCAGTTCGCAGGGAGTTTACTGGCCCCAGATCGTCTGGCCCTACGTTGAATCGCTCGATCCCTATTTGATTCCCAAGTCCCCGAGCCAGCCGATGGATGCCAAGAAAAACGACGGCGAGGGATATTTCCCGATGGCGGACAAGTCGGCGATGAATCCGCAGAACCAACCGATCCGCTGGAACTACACCATCAATGGCGGTGGCCCCACCCTGCCCTTCGCCGAACTCTCCAGCGACGGCAAGGCACTCCCCGGCATTGGCAATGGATGGTCCCGTCCCTACATGCAGCTCACCGATCCCGGCCGCACCGTGATGCTTGCCGAAGGAACCTCGTGGTGGCTGAACTCCGAAGCGAAACCGGACAGCAAGCGCATCCGCCGCTGGAGCAACGGCACCGCCAACATTCTGTGGTGCGATGGCAGCGTGCGCATTCTCAACCCCAGAACCGACCTGCGTGCCGACCACTTCAGGGCGGTCAAGTGATTCCCCAAGCGCCAGCTCCCGCCATCCGCCATTCCATGCCCCCGATCCGGCCGTATCACCACCGCCCCCGTTGACGGGTTTGCAGTCCGTTTCCGGGGCCGGCGGTGTCCCGTGAATTCGGGATGATCGGTGCCAGCGTCTGTTGATAGCCTGCCCAAGCTCGAAAAACACCAAAGCCCCACAAAACCCACTCCCATGAAAATTCCCGGCAAATTGCTGCCACTCCTATCCTTCGCCATCGGACTCCAGCAATCGGCCCTGGCGGTCGATTTCTTCTGGGACGGCAATGACACGACGACGGACGCGGACGGCGGCTCCGGAATATGGGATGCCGGAACCACGGCGAACTGGGACAGCGCGGCGACCCTCGGCACCAGCCTCGTCTGGCCCTCTTCCAGCTCCGGAAACGATGACGCCATTTTCGGCGGCACCGCCGGAACCATCGTGATCGACGCCGGAGGAGTGACGGCCAACAGTCTCACTTTCAACATCGGAGGATACACTCTCGGCGGCGGAGCCATTACCTTGGACGGAACCACCCCAGGCATCACCACCGCTGGCGATACCACCATCTCTTCGGTCATCGCCGGGTCGGCCGGCCTTTTGAAATCCGGGGCGGCGTCACTTACCCTCTCCGCGGCGAATACCTACACCGGAGCCACCACCCTCGCGGGAGGCACGTTGATCTTGTCCGGCGGCAATAACCGACTCGTCACCACGGGTGTGATGTCGTTCTCTGCAAACTCCACCCTCAACCTCGGCGGCAATTCGCAAACACTCGCCAATCTCACCGTCAACGCCACCTCGGCCAACACCACCGCAACCCTCACCAACGGTTCTCTCACTCTGAACGGTGCCAGCAATCTTGATATCAATCCCGGTGTCACTACCGGTGGCCGCACCGCGCTGGTCGATGCCACGGCGCTCTCCAGCCTCACCATTTCCAAAGCCTCCAACAACATCAACGTCGGCGGCTTCGCCGGAGGTACCAGCCCAGGAAACTACGGCACATTCAGACTTAGTTCCACCACCAATTCGATCACCGCCGCCAACATCAACGTCGGAACCACCGGCGGATTCAATGCGGGCGGCGTCCTTAACCGTGGCGAACTCTACCTTGGTGCTTCCAATACCATTTACGCCAACAACTGGACCCTCGGCAACACCCGGGACAGCGGCCTCGTCCAGTTCCAGAATGATCTCACGAACCCATCCGTCACACTGCGTGCCACCGATGGAACGAGCCGCGTCACCAAAATCACCATCGGCCAGAATGGAGCGGGCTCGACAGGCGTCGGCACCTCCCACTTCAATCTGGGTGCGGGTTCCGTGGACGCCCTGGTCAACGAACTGGTGATCTCACGTGGTGCCAGTGGGAGTCCGAATGGCCCCGCGGTCAACGGGTCCTTCTCCATGGGCGGCGGCACCCTCGACGCCACCACGATCTGGTTGTCCAAGAACGAATCGGGCGGACTCAACGCGAACACCTCGAGCTTCAACCAGTCGGCCGGAACGGTCAAGGTGTCCTCCCTGGTCTTCGGTGAAACCACCACCCTCACCGGCACCCCGACCTTCAACTCCCAATACACCCTCACCTCCGGAGAACTCCGCGCAGTAGAAATCAAGGCAGGAAACGGAACATTCAATACGGGTTCCACGCGCCGCATCAACTTCAACGGTGGCACCATCACGCACTACGATGAGTCCACCGATCTCCTCATCAACGGAAAGTCCGGGACTGGCGGAAGCATCGGCCTGGCGCTCGGCACCGCAGGCACGCCAACCATCCATGCAGACACCGACCGCACCGTCACGCTCGGCTCATTCACCGCCGTCAGCGGATCAGGATCACTCACCAAAACCGGGGCGGGAACGCTGGCCATCAACAGTGCCTCGACTTACACCGGCTCCACCACCATCAATGGCGGCACGGTCACTCTCGGCGGCGCCGATCGGCTTCCAACGGGAACCAGTCTGACGCTCGCCAACACCGCTGGCGTGCTGCTCAACCTGAACAACAACAACCAAACTCTCGGTTCACTTTCCGGCGGCGGAACCAACGGCGGCAACGTCGCCATTGGCACCGCCACCTTGAAAGTCGGCAACGCGAACAATACGACATTTTCCGGACAATTGACCGGCACCGGGAGTCTGGTGAAAGTTGGCACCGGATCACTCACTCTTTCCGGAAACACCACGGCAAGCCTCACGGGTTTGAACATCTCGGGAGGAACTCTGGTCGTCACTTCAGGGAGTTATACGATTACTGGCAGCGCGGCAGCCAGCGCGCCGGACAGCACCAGCGGTTTCATCGTTTCGAGAGGCGGCACCTTCCGTCTGAATGGCGGCAACGTCACCGCCACCGGCGGATCCTATGTGATCACCTCCGGCAATACCGGCGGCGGCGGCAATCAGTTCATCCTGGACAGCGGCACGTTCGACGGTGGCAACCGGGAAGTCCTCAATTCCTTTGGTGGCACGGGAACCTTCACCATGAACGGAGGCCTCTTCATCGGCGGGGAATTCCGCATCTCGCAATCGGCCACAGGAAGCGTAAACCTCAACGGCGGAACACTGCGTGTTGCCAATCTCAAATATTCGAACGCCACCGCGATCGTCAATTTCGATGGCGGCACCTTGCAGGCCAAGGCCAACCGCACCGATTTCATCACATCCTCCGTTACCGAGGCCAACATCAAGGCGGGCGGAGCAACCATCGACTCGAACGGGTTCGACATCACGATCCCGAAAGCATTGACGGCGGACACCAATTCACCCGGAGGAGGACTGACCAAAAGCGGCTCCGGCACATTGACGCTCACTGCGGCCAACACCTACACCGGAACGACCCGAATCACCGGTGGCACACTGTCCCTTACGGGTGCTGGAGCCATCGCCTCTTCATCGACGATCATCGTCGGAGTAAACACCACCCTCGATGTTTCCAATGTCACGGGCGGCTTTTCTCTCGCCAGCGGCCAGACCATCTCCGGACCAGGTACCGTGGCCGGCGCGATGACCGTATCCGGCACCCTCTCGCCGGGCAGCAGCCCGGGCACGCTGGCCACCGGCAGCCAGACATGGCTGGATGGCGGCGACTACAATTGGCAGTTCCTCGACGCCAGCGGACTCGCTGGCACCGGGTATGACACCATCGCGATCACCGGGACACTCGACCTCAGCAGCCTCACGGACGGCGGTTTCAACATCAACCTCTGGAGTCTTGCCGCCACAGGTCCCGATGTGAACGGCGACGCCCTGAACTTCCTTTCCTCCAACACCTACTCCTGGACACTTGTCTCCACCACGGACGGAATCACCGGTTTCGACTCAGGCAGCTTCGCCATCAATCTCGGAGCCAACAACGGCACATCCGGATTCACCAATGATCCCGATGGCGGACTCTTCTCGGTATCCGTGAGCGGCAACAACCTCATGTTGAACTTCTCACCGGTTCCCGAACCCGCCGCCGCGCTGCTCGCCGCCATCGGATCTCTCGTCATGCTGCGCCGCCGCCGCTGAACCTGCCAGCGCGCCTACTTGAATTCACCAATCTTCCATCCCTCATCCGCATCCAGAATCCAAAGCCTCCAACTCCCATGAAACCAACCCATCACCGATTCTTTTCATCCGTTATCTTTCTCGGGCTTGCCCCCGTGGTCTGCGCCCAGTCACTCTATTGGAACCCCACTCCTCTCGACAACACCTGGGACGCCGCATCCACCCACTGGGCCGCGACGTCCGGAGGAACACCCGCATTGGCATGGTCCGCTGGCGCCACCGCGATCTTTGACCAGTCCGGGACCTACACCGTCACGGTGTCCGGCAGCCAATCCGCAAACGCATGCCAGTTCTCCAACGGAACCGTGACCCTCAACCTCGGCGGCAACGCGCAAACCTTGGCCGACCTCGTCATCACCGCGCCGACGGCCAACACCACCGCAACCCTCACCAACGGCTCGCTCACACTCGACGGTGCCAGCAACCTCGTCATCTCACCCGGTGTCACCACCGGTAACCGAATCGCGCTGGTCGATGCCTCCGCGCTCTCCAGCCTCACCATCAGCAAAGCGGCCAACAACATCACCGTGGGTGGTTTCGCGGGCGGAACTGTTCCGGGAAATTTCGGCACCTTCAGACTCAGCTCCGCGACGAACTCGATCACCGCCACCAACATCAACGTCGGGACCACAGGTGGGGCAAACGCGAGCGGCGTCATCAACCGCGGAGAGTTTTTCCTCGGAACCACCAACACGATCCATGCGAACAACTGGAAACTTGGCACAACCCGTGACGGCGGCCTCGTGGAGTTCCAGTCGGGCCTGACCAATCCATCGGTCACTCTGCGCGGCCAGAATGGAACGGATGCGGTGACTTCCATTCTTGTGGGTGAGAACGCTGCGGGAAGCACCGCCGTCGGGACTTCCCACTTGAATCTGGCGGCAGGCTCGGTGGACATCCTTGTCACCACCCTGACTCTTTCGCGAGGCGCAAGCGGCAGCACAACCGCGCTGGGACCCGCTGTGAACGGAGCCTTCTCCATGGGTGGCGGATCCTTGACCGCAACGAATATCTGGATGTCGCGGAATGAGAGTGGCGGTCTCAATACGACCAATACCTCCACATTCACACAAGGCGGAGGCACGGTGAATGCAAACACCATCACGATGGGCCAAACGACTGCGGCCGGCACCATCCTGCCCACATTCAATGCCCAATACAATCTGAACGCCGGCTCGCTGAAGGTCGGTTCCGTTACGGCGGGAACCGGCGTGTTTGCGACTGGCTCCACCCGCCGGATCAACTTCAACGGCGGCACAATCACCACCTTGAATGAGAGCTCGGATCTCACCATCGACGGGAGAACCGGAACCGGCGGCGCGATCGGAATCGCCTTGGGAACCAGTGGTTCGCCGACCATCCATACCGCTAGCGGACGCACCATCACCCTCGGTTCCTTCACCTCGATCAGCGGTGGTGGCTCCCTTTCCAAAACAGGTGACGGACAACTGGTGATGAATACTTCCGCGAACACCGCCACCGGCGGGCAATTCCGCCCTTATGCGGGCTCCGTTGTGGTGGGCGCGACCAACGCGCTGGCCGGACTGGTGCTCGTCCTCGATCCGGCCGATACGGGCGCCGTTTCATTCAACGGAACCACCGTGGTTGCCATCGGCGGACTTGAAGGATCGCGAGACCTCTCCGTGTTGAACAACCTCTCCGCGACCCAGGACCTGACACTTGGCAGCGCCGGCAACGGTGATTATGTCGGGGATATCACCGGCGCGAAGTCCATCCGCAAGGTGGGCGCGGGAACTCAAACCTACGATCCCGGTTCACTGCACACAGCCAGTCTGACGGGACTCAACGTATCGGGGGGCACCTTGGAACTGAAATCGGGAGACTTCACGGTGACCGGTAGCGCCTCCCCCAGCCAACCCGACAGCACCAACGGTTTCATCGTCTCCAGAGGCGGCACCTTCCGCATGACCGGTGCGAACGTCACCGCCACCGGCGGTTCCTACGTGATCACCGCCGGCAACACACTTGGAGGCGGCAACAACTTCATCCTCGACAGCGGAACCTTCGATGGGGGTAGCAGGGAGGTCCTCAATTCCTTCGGTGGCAGCGGCACTTTCACCATGAACGGCGGACTGTTCATCGGTGGTGAGTTCAGGATCTCGCAATCGGCAACCGGAACCGTGAATCTCAATGGCGGCACGCTCAGGGTTACCAACCTCAAGCACGCCAACAACACGGCCATCGTCAATTTCAACGGTGGCACCCTGCAAGCCAAAGCCAACCGAACCGACTTCATCACCAGCGGCGTCACCGAGGCCAATATCAAGTCCGCCGGCGCGATCATCGACTCGAACGGCTTCAACATCACCATTCAAAAGCCGCTGTTGGAGGACCCGGGCTCAACCGGCGGCGGACTGGATAAGGAAGGCGACGGAACGCTCACACTCGCCGAGGCCAACACCTACAAGGGTCCCACTGACGTCAATGATGGCACGCTCCTCCTGAATGGAAACAACTCCGCCGCGACAGGAGCCATCACCGTCAACAACGAGGGAGCGCTGGGCGGCACCGGCACCCTCGGCGGCGCGGTCACCGTGACCACGGACGCCAAACTCGCTCCCGGAACTTCCGCCGGAACCCTCACCACCTCCGCCAACATCGGAGGCGCTGGAACGCTGGACATCGAGCTTGATGGGCCTGCCGCCGACAAACTGGTCCTCACCGGCTCCGGAACCATCGAAATCACCGGCCTGAAACTCAACATCACCCAGCTTGCGGGTGGTGCCACGGAACCGGTTTACATCATCGTCGATTCCGCCTCCGCCATCACCGGAGCGACCTTTGCGTCAGTCACCGGAGTTCCCTCCGGCTACACCCTCACCTACAACTACAACGATGGAGTTGATTCTAACAACATCGCCCTTGTGGCCGCAGCCGGCAGTCCCTTCACCACCTGGGCCTCCACCAATGGCCTGGCCGGCGGAGACGCCACTCCGGGAGCCGACCCCGACAACGATGGCTTGGACAACGCCATCGAGTTTGTCATCGGCGGCCAGCCAAATCCCGCCAATCCCAATGCGGCCTCAAACGCGCTTGCGCCGACGGCCACGGCATCGGGAGCGAATCTGGTCTTCACCTTCCGCCGCACCGACCTCTCGCTCACCCAACCAGGCATCGTCATCCATGTGGAATACGGTTCGAACCTCGTCGGCTGGACCCCCGCCCAGGACGGTGTGAACGGTGTGACAGTGACACCCTCAAACGATGTTCCGGAACCCGGAATCGACACCGTGGTCGTAAGTATCCCGAAAGCGCTCGCCACCGGTGAGAAACTCTTCGCCCGCCTGAACGTGACGATTCCCTGAGCGGGCCATGCGGATCGATTGAAAGGCCGCCGCTCCTGTCAAGGGCGGCGGTTTTTCATTTCAATCCTCCACCAACAACCGGTGACAAACCATCTTCTTCCCCCGCGTAACTCCGAGGAAGGAAACCCTCCTCCAAACCCCGCGACGCGCCTTGCGAATCACCACCAGATGCCATGAACCGCCTCCCCTTGCCGATCACCCGCCGCTCACTGCTCCGCGGGCTCACTGCGGGAGCCATGCCGCTGATCATCCCGTCCCGCCTGCTTGGTGACGCCGCGCCGTCGAAGCGCGTCCACGTCGGCATGATCGGAAGCGGCCGACAAGCCTATCACACCAATCTGCCAACCCTGCTGAACCTCAAGGAAGTCCGCGTCGTCTGCGTTTGTGATGTGGATCGCCGGCGCGCCGAGGAAACCAAACGCAAGGTGGACGCGCATTATGGCGACACCTCCTGCAGGCTCTTCACCGACTTCCGCGAGGCACTGGAGATGGAAGGCCTCGACGCCATCATGAACTCCACACCTGACCACTGGCATGTGATCATTTCCCTCGCGGCGATCGCCAAGGGCCTGCATGTCAGTTGTGAGAAACCGCTCACCCGATATCTCGCAGAGGGACGGATCCTTGCCGATGCCGCAGCGAAAAAGGGTGTGGTCTTCCGGACCGACAGCGAGTGCCGTTCCCATTCCTACATGACCCGCACCGCAGACCTCGCCATCAACGGATATATCGGCAACATCCGCCGCTTCGAGGTCGGCGTGCCAATGGAGATCGGCAAGGGCTTCGGCGACGCGACACCCGCGCCGGTGCCACAGCATCTCGACTACGACATGTGGCTCGGCCCTGCACCGGAGGCTCCCTACTCGGTGGACCGTGTCCACCCGGAAAGCCTGGACGGCCGGCCCGGCTGGATGCGCGTGCTCGACTATGGCGAAGGCATCGTCACCAACTGGGGCACCCATCTGATCGATGTCGCCCAACTCATCAACGGCACCGAACGCGGCGGCCCTGTGTCCGTGGAAGGAAGCGGCACCTTCCCACCGCCAGAATCGCTTTGGAACACGCTGACCGCGTTCGACCTGCATTACCGCTATGCCAACGGCGTGACGCTTGATTACAAAATGGATCAACCCTACCTGCGCGTCGAAGGCGACGAAGGCTGGATCCATGCGCACTGGAACAGCCCGGGCGGATTCAAGGCCAGCGATCCGAAGATCCTGCGCATCAAGTTCAAATCATCCGACAAACGTGTGCCCACTCGCGGAGACAAGGCGGACTTCATTTCCGCGATCATCCATGGCACCCCGGTCATGGCCGATGCGGAGATCGGACATCGCACCTGCTCGATCGGACAGATTGGCCACATCGCGATCCGCACCGGCAGCAAACTCGAATGGGATCCCGTCGGCGAGACATTCCCTTCCAACAAGCAGGCAAACACCATGTTGCGCGGCAGCTATCGCGCGCCATGGGCACTGTGATTCTTCCGGCCGGGATGAGTTCCCTGTCAGAACCCTCGCGGCAAAGCGTATCTATCGTGTCGCGAGTCAGCGGCTGTCTTGATGAAAACGCCCGCCATTGTCCGAATCCTCGGTCTGTTCGCCGCCGCGCCGATCGCCGGAGCGGCACCCGCCATTCACGATGAATGCAACGCCAGCCTCAGGCCGATGATGCCATTGGAGGACGGCTGGAAGAATCCGCCGCGCATCGCCAGGACCCGTGTCTGGTGGTGGTGGCTCAATGGCAATACCGACAAGGAAACCATCACCCGCGATCTGGAGGCGATGAAAGCCAACGGCATCGGCGGCGCGAACATCATCGACGCCGGCGGCGATTCCCAGGATGGCAACCGGCCCGTGCCCCACGGTCCGGATTTCGGCTCAGCCGCATGGCGCGAACTGTTCCGCCACGCCCTCGCCGAGGCCGAGCGCCTCGACCTCGAGATGGGATTCAACATCCAGAGCGGCTGGAACCTCGGCGGCCCCTCCGTTCCCATCAGCGAGTCAAGCAAGCGCGTCACATTTTCCCAAACCACCGTCACCGGAGGAGGCATGGTTGAAATCAAACTCCCGCAACCTGCGATGACCGGCGGCTTCTATCAGGATGTCGCGGTGCTCGCCCTGCCTGCCGCAACGGGAACCGGAACTCTCCCGGACCTCGAACAGAAGGCTTACTTCAAATACCCCGGAAGCTTCACCGCCACCGCCGCCTGGCACCTGATCGATCCGGGCGATGAAAGCCCTGATGACAAGCCGTGCCCGCCCGAGGCGGTGATCGATCTCACAAAAATTGCCGCAGGCGGAGATCTCCGCTGGCCCGCCCCTCCGGGAAACTGGCAGATTCTTCGCTTCGGCTACACCGCGAGCGGTTCCCACGTTTCCACCCATAGCGAAAACGCCGGCGGACATGCCATCGACTACCTCGACCGGCAAACCCTCGACTCCTACTGGCAGAAAACGCTCGATCCCATCTTCGCTGCGGCAAAGCCCCACACCGCTCGCTCGCTGCGATACCTTCACACCGACTCATGGGAGCTCGGCCCGGTGAACTGGACCCGGATAATGCCCGAGGAATTCAAACGCCTTCGCGGCTATGAAATCCATCCGTGGCTACCGGTGCTCGCCGGCCGGATCATCGGCAACCGCGATCAATCGACCCGTTTCCTCAACGACTTCCGCCGCACGCTCGCCGACCTGATGGCGGAAAACAAATACGCCGGATTTGCCGAAAGGGCGCACGCGCTCGGAATGGGCATCCACCCCGAGTCCGGCGGTCCGCACGCCGGGCCGATGGACGCGTTGCTCAATCTCGGCATCAGCGACATCCCGATGGGCGAATTCTGGTCCACCTCGCCTCGCCACCGGGTGACCGACGAGCAACGCTTCTTCGTCAAGCAAACCACCTCCGCCGCGCACACCTACGGCCGACGCGTTTCGCTCGCAGAGGCCTTCACCAACATCGGGCGATACTGGCAACACGACCCGCGTTCGCTCAAGCCCACCTTCGACCAAGCCGCCTGCGAGGGCCACAACCTTACCATGTGGCATACATTTCCCTCGTCCGCCAAGGAACACGGCATTCCGGGAGCCGCCTATTTCGCCGGCGAACATTTCAATCCGAACGTCACCTGGTGGTCCCAGGGCGCCGCCTTCATCGCCTACATGAACCGCTGCCACTTCATGCTCCAGCAGGGACTCGGCGCTTCGGACGTGCTGCACTATCAGGGCGAGAACATTCCCGCGTTTGTCCGCCTCAAGCGTGACGACCCGGCGAAATGCCTCCCGGGTTACGACTATGATGTCATCGATGCCCGCGCCCTGTTAGAGCGGGTGCGCGTGGATGGGAACGGCCACGCCGTCCTTCCCGAAGGCACCAGCTACCGCATGCTGTCGCTCGTGCCCCACGATGCGGTGAGCCTGCCGGTCATGCGCCACCTCGCGAAGCTGGTCGCCGACGGACTCACCCTCGTCGGCCCGAAAACCAAGCGCCCCTATTCCCTCAGCGGCGGCAAGGCGGCGGATGCCGAATTCCAAACCCTCTGCGACAAACTGTGGGGAGACTCACCAACAGGCGAGCGAAGGGTCGGCAAAGGCCGGGTCGTCTGGGGAAAGACCACCCGCGAGGTGCTGAAATCCGATGGGATTCCCCAGGCCTTCACATGGACTGGCGGCGATGCGGAAACCCACATCGACTTCGTCCAGCGCCGCACCGATGATGCAATCGTTTGGTTTGTCGCGAACAGAAACGATCGCGCTGAGAATGTCAGCCTCGGTTTCCGCGTCAGCGGGCGCGTTCCCGAATTTTGGGATCCGGTCACCGGCTCGATTCGGAACGCCACCAACTTCCGCGAGGAAGATGGCGTCTCCATCATTCCCCGGCCGATGCACGGCCATGAGTCGTTCTTCGTGATCTTCCGGAAATCGACCACCGCCAAACCTTCGGGCAACCCGAATGTTACCCCTCTCTCTCCCGCAATCACCCTCGACGGTCCGTGGAAAATCACCTTCGACACCCGCTGGGGCGGACCGGGCGAAGTCACCTTCGACACTCTAACCGACTGGACCTGGCACAAGGACAAGCGCATCCGCTTCTACTCCGGCACCGCCGTTTACCGGAAAACATTCGATGCACCGCAGACCGACGGACCGCTTCATCTCGATCTCGGCATGGTCGAAAGCCTCTGCGAGGTGAAACTCAACGGCAAGGACCTCGGCGTCCTGTGGAGCGCCCCCTTCCGCACCGATGTCTCCGGCTTGCTCCGCCCGAGCGGCAACCAACTCGAAATCAAGGTGGTCAACCTCTGGTGCAACCGCCTCATCGGCGACGCCTCATTGCCGGAAAACCAACGCCTCACCCGCACCAACATCACGAAACTCACTCCGAATACTCCGCTCGAACCCTCCGGCCTGCTCGGCCCCGTCAGACTGCTCTCCGGGAAACCCTGAACCGGCATCCGAATCCGCCGCGCGATCTTGACGCCCCCACGCGTCCGGTCCAGCCTGCCGGACGCCATGAAACAAAGCATCCCCCTCCTCGCCTGCCTGGCCGTTCAGTGCGCCGCGGCTCCGGCCGCCGAACAAATCGTCACGCTCGGCGACTCGCTGACCTTCGCCTACGAGGCGGAGTTTTGTTTTTCGCAACCGATCACCGGTTTCGGTGTCGTCGGCGACGGGTTTCCCCTCACCGTCCGCAACTGGATCGAAATCCTCAGCGATCCCGCCTACCGCGGCAGCCACTTCGAACTGGGCACGCGCGACAGCATCACGGTGAGCCATCCCTTCAACATCGATCCGCCGTTTACCAAATACTTCCGTCAGGCGCACAACTGGGCGATCCCGGGACTCAAGGTCGATGGCTTGCGGCGTTTTCTGACCGGCGAAGCCACCTTCCGCGATTTGTTGGATGACGATCCGAGTTTCACAGTCATCGATCAGTTGTTCGACAACTCCGACTACACCAACGCCGACTTCGCGCTCAGCGACCTCCAGTCGCAGATCCAGAACACGGCCGAGAAAATGGTCATATTCGTCGGTGGAAACGACATCCGCGAGGTGTGCAGCACCATCTACAATGGCGGCTCCGCCGGAACCTTCGTCGCCGACTTCATGGCCGACATGGTGGCGATCCTCAACATCGTGCAAGGCCTCAATCCGAACCTCAAGATTGTCCTCGTCAACGTGCCCCATGTCGGCATCACGCCGAAGATCCGCCAGGAAAACAGCCCGCTGAATTTGGCGAAAGTCGAAAATGTGGCAGCGGTGCTTCGCGACCTGAACAACCAGCTCGCCGCCCTCGCCACCTCGCGCAACATCGGCTACGCGGACGTTTACACACCCACCGTTCACATGGCCAACGGCTCGACTTATCCTCTCGTCATCCATGGCATCATCTGCGGGAACGCGTCCAACGCAAACGGCGGCCAGGGCAATGTTTGGCTTGGGAAAGGAACGACCACCGATTTAAGCGACGATTTCCATCCCAACACCAACGCTCAGGCACTCATCGCCAACGAGATCATCCACGCCTTCAATCGCGCCTATCAGACCGGCATCGCGCCCCTTACCGCCACCGAGATTCTCGGCGGATTGATGGCCAGGACTACCACGGATATCGACATGACATTCACCACCTGGCATGATAATTTCTTCAAACCTGCCGTCTCCGCACCCGCGGCCGGTGCCGCCGATGATTCCGATGGCGACGGCATCAACGCCGGAACCGAATTCGCGCTCGGTCTCAATCCGCGATTGAGGGACGCGGAGCACGTGCGGCACCAACTCACCGGCGGCATGCTCGAACTCTCCTATCCGCTCCGCCTCACCACCAGCACCCGTTTCACCCTCATGCCGGAGGCAGCCACCGACTTCAACGTGGGCTTCGCCCCTTTCGGCCCCGCACCCTCACCGGGACCGGACGGTCTGGCACGCGCCGCTTTCCCCGCCGCCACACCGAAGGCCTTCCTCCGCCTGAAAACCACCATCCTTCCCTGAGCGAATGAAAACACCGTTCATCACCGAAGACGAGGCCATCAAGGAGGACTTCAAGGGCCGCACCAACTTCTGGATGTGCAGGCCGGAAATCACCAACGCGCGCGACCTCCAAATCTGCCGCGCCGTGTTGCCACCGGGGGAAGGCCACGGTTTCCATCACCATCCCGAACTCGAGGAGGCGATCTACGTGCTCGATGGCGAGGTCGAGCAGTGGGTGGGCACCGAGAAACGCCTGCTCAAAGCCGGAGAACTCGCCCACATGGCCGCCGGCGTGGTCCACGCCACCTTCAACACCGGAAACCGCGACGCCGTCATCCTCGCCATCCTCTCACCCGGTTCCTGTGCCGGACCATTCCTCATCGACGTGAGCGGCGAAGAACCGTGGATTTCGCTCCGTAGTTGAGCCACTGCCACAACCCTCATCATCATCACGCCATGCCAAATCCCTGGACCGGAATCGGAAACCCCTACACCCGCACTGAAGTCATCGCGCGCCTCCACGACACGCTCGCCAAGGGCGAGGCCATCATCGCCGCCGGCGCCGGCTCGGGCATCAGCGCGAAGTTCATCGAAAAGGGCGGAGCCGACCTCATCATCATCTACAACTCCGGCCGCTTCCGCATGATGGGCCACGGTTCGACCGCCGGCATGATGGCCTATGGAGACGCCAACGCCATCGCCATGGAAATCGGCGAATACGAGGTGCTGCCGGTCGTTCACGAAATACCGGTGATCTGCGGCGTCCACGCCACCGACCCGCGCCGGCGCATGTGGCACTGGCTCGGCAAGGTGAAGGACATGGGGTTTTCCGGAGTGAACAATTTCCCCACCCACACCATCGTGGACGGCCACTTCCGCGGCGTGCTGGAGGAAACCGGCATGTCGGTGAGGAAGGAATATGAAATGGTCGCCCTCGCCCGCCGCATGGATCTCTTCAGCATTGTCTATGTCGGCTCGCCCGAGGAAGCCGTGGAAATGGCCAATGCCGGTGCCGATGCCATCATCGCCCACGTCGGCACCACCGTCGGCGGGTCAATCGGCGTGACCAACGCCGTAGTCAGTTGGGAAGACACCATCGCACGCACCCAAGCGATCATCGACGCCGCCAAGACCGTCCGCGACGACATCTTCTATCTCTGCCACGGCGGCCCGATCAACACGCCCGAGGATGCCGACCGCGTGATCCGCGCCACCGACTGCGTCGGCTTCGTCGGCGCCTCCAGCCTTGAGCGCATGGGCGTCGAGGAATCGCTCACCAACCTCACGCGCGAGTTCAAGTCGATCCGAGTGAACCGTTAGAATTCCGCAACCATGGCCACCATCGCGGTTCTCGGCACGCTGGACACCAAGGGCGCGGAACACGCCTTTGTCGCCGAAATCATCCGCCGCCAGGGATACCGCACACTGCTCGTCGATGTCGGCAGCGGCACCGCGCCCACCGTCACGCCGGACATCACCCGCGACGAAGTCGCCGCCGCCGGCATCGACCTCGCCGCACTCACCCAACGCGGCGACCGTGGCGAATGCGTCACCGCCATGAGCCGGGCCGCACCGGTTTTGTTAGAGAGACTCGCGCGTGAGGGGGAAATCCACGGAGTCATCTCACTCGGCGGCGGTGGCGGCACGGCCATCGCCACGGCGGCCATGCGCGCGCTGCCGCTCGGGTTTCCCAAACTGATGGTCTCCACCCTCGCGGCGGGCAACACCGCGCCCTATCTCGGCACCACCGACATCGTCATGATGCCCGCCATCACCGACGTCGCCGGACTCAACCGCCTCTCGCGCGTCATTCTCACCCGCGCCGCAGGGGCGATCTGCGGCATGGTCGCGGCGGACCCCGAAATGTCCGCCACCAAACCGCTGGTCGTTGCCAGCATGTTCGGCAACACCACCGCCTGCGTCACCGAGGCCAAACGCGTCCTCGAGGAGGCCGGATACGAAGTGCTCGTTTTCGCCGCCACCGGCACCGGCGGCCGAGCCATGGAAACCCTCATCGCCAGCGGCATGGCCGATGGAGTGCTCGACCTCACCACCACCGAATGGGCCGATGAACTCGTCGGCGGCGTGCTCAGTGCCGGCCCCACCCGCATGGACGCCGCCGCGAAAGCCGGCATCCCGGCGGTGATCGCTCCCGGCTGCCTTGACATGGTGAACTTCGGCGAACCCGCCACCGTGCCCGCGAAATTCGCCGGGCGTTGTTTCTATCCGCACAACCCGCAAGTCACCCTCATGCGCACCACCCCGGAGGAATGCGCCGAACTCGGCCGCATCATCGCGGAAAAAGCCAACGCCTCCACCGCCCCCACCGAAATCCTTATCCCGCTCAAGGCCATCAGCCTCATCAGCGCCCCCGGCCAAGCCTTTCACGATTCCGTCGCAGACGACGCGCTCTTCTCATCCATCCGCCAACACGCCAAGGTGCCGGTCACCGGGATCGACGCGGAAATCAACCAACCCCTCTTCGCCCAAGCCTGTGCCCGGAAATTGATCGAACTGATGCGATCCACCGCCGAAGCCACGATGTAGGCGCATTCGTGAGAATGCGATGTTCCTGATTTCGAAGTTCGGAGCGATGCTTCATCTCACTCCAGCGCGGCGCGCAGCACGGCATCAAGCGCGGGCTTCGGCTTGAGCTCGCGATCCCATAAAAGCGGATAGTTGGTGCGCTGCCGCGGCCAGCCATTGAGCCAACTGCGTCCGTCGTGCAGGCCCCAGAACGTCACGAGGTCCAATTTGTCGGCGTGTTTCCGGAAAAGGGTGAACAGCCGCGCGTATTGCTCCGCCTGCCGCTGTAACACCTCGTCCGGGCAACCTTTGGCATAGGGATCTTCGGTGGCGCGATCGCGCACCGAAATGTCCGCCCCGGCGACGCGGCGCGGGACGACGTCGATATCGAGTTCGGTCACCGCCACGCGCAGCCCCTCCGCATGGAAGGCGATGATCGCGCGCTCGATGTCATCGAACGGCACTTCGTCGATCGACCAGTGGCCCTGGATGCCGACGCCATGCACCGGCGCGCCGCGATCGCTGAGCAGGCGCAACAGACGGAGGGTTTTCCCGCGTTTGGCTCCGGACTCAATCTGGTAATCGTTGTAAAACAGCCGCGCCTGCGGGTCGGCGGCGTGGGCGGACTTGAACGCCTCGACGAGGAAATCCTCTCCCGTCGCCTCGAACCACTTCGATGGGCGCAAAAACTCCGGACCGTCGCTAATTGCCTCATTGACTACGTCCCAGCGCGCGATGCGGCCGCGGTATCGCCCGGCGACCGTGGTGATGTGCTTGCGCATGCGCTCAAGCACGAGTTCGCGGGAGGCGGGCGAGGCGCCATCGCGGAAGAACCACTCCGGGCACTGCGCGTGCCAAACCAACGTATGCCCGTGCACCTCGAGCCCGAGCTGCTTCGCGCGATCGAGAAACGCATCCGCCGCCTCGAATCGGAACGTTCCCTCGCGCGGCTGAAGCGCCTCCGGTTTCATCAGATTCTCCGGCGTCACGGAGACGAAATGCCGCGTCAGCAACGCCGTCTCGTCCTCCGGAAGCCCTTCGGTCGAAGGCACCGCAGCCCCCACCCTGAAAAACGGCTGGAACGCCTCGCGCAGCGACTGCGCGTCGGCAAGCGATGCCATCAGGAGCCATGTGAGCAAGAAGAGTGCACGCATTGTCGTGATGTGGAAAGATGTCGGAACGAATTCGAGAGTTGCATTGTCGGAAACGAAATACCATTCTCGAAGTGAAATGAGCAGCGTGCCAGACTCATCCAAATGGCTGTTCGTTCTGCTGTTATGCGAATGTTCATTCGCCGTTGAAACCGGACAACAAGTCCACCCCCCTGATGATGGAGGCAAGCAGAATTGGAAGGATCTCAACGGTCGTTCGATTCACGCATACTTCAAGCGGATGGAAGCAGGCAAAGTCGTTGTGGCGGACAAGCTCGGCCGGGAAGCTGCACTTCCGGTCAACAAACTCTCCCAAGAGAGCAAACGACAGGCTGAAAGGTTTGCAGCGGTCATCGGCGTGTTTCAACCGGTCGGAGCTCAGCTATCCGGCAAAGGCAATCCGATCAGCGACCTCCGCTCGCAACTCAAACGCTCTCAGACCATCGGAGGCAATCACTTCGACATGGGAAGTCCCGAGCATGAGCCGGGGCGTGACGACGACGAAGCCTTACGCAAGGTCCGCCTGAGTCCGTTTGAGATGAAGGCGACCGAGGTCACATGGACCGAGTGGAACACGGTGAGGAATCTAGCGATCATCAACGGATACGTTGATATCTCACCGGGTGGCAACGGAACCCCCGGGTTCGACGCCGACCTCAATCCCGTGGTGGGCATCACATGGTGGGACGCGGTGAAATGGTGCAACCTGAAGAGCCAACTGGAGGGCAAAACCGTGGCTTATAAAACCAAAGACGGAAGCGTCTTCAAGCACAAGACCTGCGAGGTCCGGGTGGATTGGAAATCCGACGGATACCGCCTTCCCACCGAAGCGGAGTGGGAGTATGCCTGCCGCGGGGGACGTAGCTCGACGTGGGAGTTTCACACCGGAGCCATCAGGGAAACCGGTAGCGGATTTGATCGAAGCATGGATCAGGCCGGCTGGTATGCCTTCAACAGCAAAGGCGGCCCGAATCCGGTGGCCCTCAAATCCGCCAACCATCTGAAGCTTCACGACATGCATGGCAATGCGGCGGAGTGGTGTTGGGATTTTCTCGGCGATTTCGATCCGGATGATGTGGTTGATCCCAAGGGACCGACCGAGGGTGGGCAACGCGTTATCCGCGGCGGGTCATGGAACGACCCGGCCCGCTCCTGTCGCGCCGCCGCCCGCGGTGGCTTCAGCCCGGAAGCGAGCCCGGACCGCTCAGTCGGCTTCCGTATCGTTCGTGCGCGGTAATGCTTGCGCATGCTATGGCGGCGGTTGGTCCATAATCCGCTTTTTCAAGAGGCCAATCGGGAGTGGTTAAGGCCCGCGGCCAATCTGACGCCGCCGGTGTAGATCGAAGGGCAACAGGTTGACAGCGTTTCCATGATCACTGCGTCGCCACCTTGACGAGCAGCCCGGTTTTGCGGACGTGGCGGAGGTTGGCGGCGAAGAACCAGGCGGCGAGGGAGCCCCAGACGAGGTTGAGCAGGAGGGCGTGCTGGATGTGGCCCCATGGGGTCGGGTTTCCGGCAAGCACCGCGCGCATGCCTTCGAAGATTGGCGTGCAGGGCAGACACATGGCGGCCGGTTGCAACCAGGCGGGCAGGACGGAGACCGGATAGAAGACGGCGGCCAGCGGTTGGATGAAAAACGGCACCGCCCAGGCAAGGCTTTCGGCCGCCTGGCCCCAGCGCATGATCAGGGCCGTCGAGAACATGCCGAGGAACCAACCGAAGAGAATCAGGTTGCCGAGGAAAGGCAGCAGCGAAATGCCGAGGTCGAAGATCCGGAACTGATAGGCGAGCGCGGCGACGACGGTGAGCACCAGCAAGGTCACGCCGATTCGCAACACGCCGACCGCGCAGGTGGCGGCGACGTATTCGACCGTCCGCACCGGAGCGACGAACACGTTGAGCAGGTTGCGCGTCCACACATCCTCCAGGAATGAGATGGCGACGCCCTGTTGCGACCGGAACAGGACATCCCACAGGATCATCGCGCCGATCAGGAAGGTGATGGCCACGGGAAACTCGCCCGCGCCCTGTTTCTTCAGATAAACGGTGAGGAACCCCCAGACCAGCAGGTCCACCAGCGGCCAGAAGATCAGTTCGATGAAACGCACCGGATTCCGCGTGTAGAGAAACACATAGCGGAGGACCAGGGCGGCAACGGTGTGAACGGAGAACGGCATCGGGCGGGACTCGGAAGAATCAACCACGAAGCGCCCGCATTACCAAGGCGGAAGCCCGAACATTTCCGTCGCCGCCTCGCGCGGCCGGGCGGTGAGGATTTCCGGTTCGCCTTCGGTCACCAGCACGGTGTGCTCGAAGTGTGCGGAGGGCTTGCGGTCCTCGGTGATGACCGTCCAGCCGTCGTCGAGGATTCTAACAGAAGCAACGCCGGCATTGACCATCGGCTCGATGGCGAGAGTCATGCCGGGCATCAGCACCGGTGTCTTGCCGGAGGGTCGGTAGTTGGGCACCTGCGGATCCTCGTGAAGCCGCCTGCCCACGCCGTGCCCCACGAATTCGCGGACGACGGTAAAGCCGCGCGGTTTCACGAACTCCTCGACGGCCCCGCAGAGGTCGGCGAGGCGGCGGCCCGCGCGCGCGTGGCGGATGGCCTCGAACAGCGATTGCTCGGTGGCGGACAGCAGGCGTTTGGTTTCCAGCGGGATGTCGCCGGCGGCCACAGTGGTGGCGTTGTCGCCGATGAAACCGCTCTTCACGATGCCGACATCGATTTTCACGATGTCCCCCGGCATGATGCGACGCGGTCCGCCGATGCCGTGCACCACCTCCTCGTTCACCGAGATGCAGATGTGGCCGGGAAACCCGCGGTAACCGAGAAAGGCGCTCTTGCAATCCCTCTCGCGCATCAATTCGGCTGCCATGCGGTCGATCTCGCCCGTGGTGCGTCCGGGCGCGACCTCGCGGGCAAGCTGCATGAGAATGCCGGCGGCGGCGGCACCGGCGACGCGCATGGCATCGATCTCACGCGGCGACTTGATGGGAATGCGGACTTTGCGGGACACGGTGGGATAATCGCTGGATGTGGAAATCGGGAGCTGGGGAGGTCGGCTTATCCTAAAGAAGAAATGGAACCGCGGATGGACGCGGATTCACGCAGATACTCAAATGGTTCGTTTCGTTCAAAAGGCTTCAAGCTTGGTCGGGCAAAACTCTGACAATCAACGTCCATCTGAGTCCATCTGCGATTCGATTTTCTTCCTCGGTTCATCGAGATCGTCGCGAACGCGTCGGAGCAGCGTTGCCGCGACATCGTCCTTGGGCGCGCTGGCATTGCAACGGAAAAGCAGTCCGAGTTCGTCGTAATGCGTGAGCACCGGCAACGTCAGTCGCTCGAACTCGGCATGGCGGCTCAGAAAGTTCCTCTCATCATCATCCGCACGCGGTCTGACGGGGTTTCCGCAATCCGGACAGGCCGAGTTTTCAGCCTGAGCCTTCTGTCCGGACCACCGGCAATTCTCACACTCCACGCGCCCGCGGACGCGGCCCAGAAGCTCGTCGAGGGGAACCTCCAGTGTGATGGCCAGCGAAAGCCGACGACCTGTTGCCGCTAGGGAATCATCGAGAAACCTCGCCTGGGGCAAACTGCGGGGAAATCCGTCGAGCACCCAGCCGCCATCGCGCCGCTCCAGCCATTCGCCGGCCATGCGGCACATCACCTCGTCCGGCAGATAGCCGCCGCGCGCGAGGATAGGCCCGGCAAGCAGGCCAACCTCACTGCGGGCCTCGACATGCTCGCGCAGCAGCGCTCCGGTGCTGAGATAGTCCAGGCCCAGCGCCTCCGCCAGACGCCTGCCGTGGGTGCCTTTGCCCGAGGCGGGCGGCCCTAACAGAACGATCCGCGGCGGGCTGGCAGTGGTTCCGGTCAATGCGACTGGTTGTAGATGTAGGCGGTGATACCGATGACCACCAGCACCGCGATGACCGTCCAGAGATAGACGATGGCGGTGCGCGGCGCGGCATTGCCGGACGCGTTGAGACGGTCGTAGCGGCCCTTGAGTTTGCCTTTGCGGAGGAAGCCGTCGTAGTGCTTCTGCAGCAATTGGGTCTCCACCTGGCGCATCACGTCAAGCACGACGCCCACCATGATGAGCAGCGAGGTGCCGCCGAAGAACTGGAGGATGAGCGAACCCGGAGGCAAACCAACCAAGGCACCCACACCCACCGGCAGCACGAAGAGCAGCGTGAGGAAGATGGCACCCGCGAAGGTCAGGCGGGTCATCGTGAAGTCGAGGAAATCGGCGGTCGGCTTGCCCGGGCGCACACCGGGAATGTAACCGCCGTTGCGCTTGAGGTCCTCCGCGATCTGCGAGGGTTGGAACATCATCGCCACCCAGAAGTAGGAGAACAGGAAGATGCCGATACCGCCGAGAATGTAGTAGGCGGTGCCGCCGTTCATCTGGCCGATGAAGGCAATGGTCCACGGATGGCTGGAAATCGCCGGGATCATTCCGAGCATCATCGCCGGCAGCGAGAGCACGGCGGTGGCGAAAATGATCGGCATGACGCCCGAGTAGTTCACCTTGAGCGGAAGATACTGGGTTTGTCCGCCGAACTGCTTGCGGCCGACGACGCGCTTGGCGTATTGCACCGCGATGCGCCGCTGGGCTTGGGTGATGGCAATCGTTCCCGCGATGACGACGAGCAGCAGCGCGATCATGAGCACCATCAGGATGGCGCGGAACCCGGTGACATCATCGCCGGTGACGAAGTATTTCCAAGCCTGGATGAGCGCGCCCGGAAGCGCGGAGATGATGTTCACCGTGATGATGATGGAAGTGCCGTTGCCGATACCCTTCTCGGTGATCTGGTCGCCGATCCACATCAGCAGCACCGTGCCGGCGACAATGGTGACAATGGTCTGGAGCGTCCACAGCATCGACGGATCCGGTACCAGCGTGCCGTGTTGCTCGATGCCTGCCATGTAGGGGATGTTCTGCGGGGCAGTGAGCGATTTCGCCACGAAGTAGCCCTGCACGATGGCGATGCCGATCGTGATGTAGCGGGTGTATTGCGTGATCTTCTGGCGGCCGCCGTCCTCGCGGGCAAGGCGGGAAAGCTTCGGCACCACCGCGGTCATCAGCTGCACCATGATCGATGCGGAGATGTACGGCATGATGCCCAGCGCGAAGATACCCGCCTGCTGGAGTCCGCCGCCGGAGAATACCGTGAGGATCGCCGTGAGGCCGCCCGCGGGATTCTTGGGATCCGCCTTCTGCAATTCCTCAAGCCAGTCCTTGATGACCGTGGCGTCCACGCCCGGAAGCGTGATGTGCACGCCGAGGCGGATGATGACGATCAGGGCGAGGGTGAACAGGATGCGGTCGCGGAGTTCGGGGATCTTCCAGGTGTTGGCGAATGCGGAGATCATGACGGATGATGGGAAAAGGGCGGGCGCGGTTTATATACACGATGAGGAAGCGATCAAGCGCTTCCCCACCGGAAATCAGGGTTTGGAGGGCGGGGCGATCATGCCTTCACCGAACCTCCGGCCTTCTCGATCTTGGCACGGGCAGCGGCGGAAACCTTGTCCACCTCGATGGTGAACGCCTTCTCCACCTCGCCGTCGGCAAGGAGTTTGACCTTGTCGCAACGGCCGTTGAGCAGGCCCGACTTGCGGAGCGATTCCTCGTTGATCACCGCACCGGCTTCGAAGCGGCCGTCGAGATCGCCGACGTTGACCACGCCGAACACGTCGCGGAAGTCCTTGTTGTTGAAGCCGCGCTTGGGCAGACGGCGGTGAAGGGGCATCTGGCCGCCTTCGAAACCGACACGCGTGCCGCTGCCGGAACGTGCCTTCTGGCCCTTGTTGCCCTTACAGGCGGTCTTGCCGTGGCCGGAGCTTTCGCCGCAGCCGAGGCGCTTCACCCGGCGCTTGGCTCCGGGGTTGGGGCTGTAATCGTGAAGTTGCATGAGATTAGCTGTTGGTTGAATTGGAAGTCAGACCGGTCTGACGGGTCTGACCGATCGTCTCAGATGGCCTTTTCCTTCTTCTTCTTGCCGCGGGATCCGAGGACCTGGTCGCGGGTGCGGAGTTGGGAGAGGGCCTTGAGGGTGGCTTTCACCACGTTGGCGTGATTGGAGGAGCCCATCGACTTGGCGAGGATGTCGCGAATGCCCACGGCTTCGCAAACCGCGCGGACACCGCCGCCGGCGATGATGCCCGTTCCCGGCGAAGCGGGCTTGAGCAGCACCTTGCCGCCGCCGAATTCGGCGTAGATTTCATGCGGGATGGTGCCATCGACCACGCTCATCGGCTTGAGCACCTTGCGCGCGGCCTCGCTGGCCTTGCGGATGGCGTCCGCCACCTCGTTGGCCTTGCCGAAGCCGAGACCGACCTTGCCGATCTTGTCGCCGGAAACCACCAGGGCGGAGAAGCTGAAACGACGGCCGCCTTTGACGACCTTGGCGCAACGGTTGATGAACACGACCTTTTCGGACAGCTCGTTGCCATCGGCATCAGTGGGAGCCTGGCGCTCCTCACGGCGCGGACCGCCACGGCCGCCACGGCCGCCACCACCACCGCCCTGACCGCGTCCGCCGCCATAGGACGGCTGGGGGGCTGGGGTTTCCACTGCCACTTCGGCGGTGGGTTCGTTATCGGATTGAGTTACCATGATAAGTGTCGGTGCTGGTCGTTAGAATTGGAGTCCGCCTTCGCGCGCGGCATCGGCGAGGGCCTTGATTTTTCCGTGATAAAGGTGGCCGCCGCGGTCGAAGACCACCGCGCTGATGTTCGAGCCCTTGGCGCGCTCGGCGAGCAGGGCGCCGACCTTCTTCGCGCTGTCCACATTGGACGAGGCCTTCTCGAAGGACTTGTCCATGGTGGAGGCGGAAACGAGGGTCTTGCCAACGGTGTCGTCGATGACCTGGGCGTAGATGTGCTGATTGGAATAATGGACGGCGAGGCGCGGGCGCTCCGCGGTTCCGGCGACCTTGCGACGGATGCGTTTGTGGATGCGCTGGCGGATCGTCTTGCGTTGAATGGTGCTCATGGGTCCGTGATGATTGGTTATTTGCCGACGCTCTTGCCTTCCTTGCGGCGCACGTGCTCGTCCGAGTAACGGACGCCCTTGCCCTTGTAGGGCTCCGGCGGATAGTAGCCGCGGACTTCGGCGGCGAACTGGCCGACGAGTTGCTTATCGATGCCTTCCACCTTGATCTTGGTGTTTTCGTTCACCGTGACCGTGAGGCCCGAGGGAATCGGGTGAAGCAGCGGGTGCGAGCGACCGAGGGAAAGATCGAGATCCTTGCCCTTGACGGCGGCACGAAGACCGACGCCGTGGATTTCAAGGTCCTTCACGAAGCCCTTGGAAACGCCGATGATCATGTTGTTGATCAGGCTGCGGGCGGTTCCGTGAAGCGCCTTGAGCTGGCGGGTTTCGGTGGCGCGGGAGACGACGACGTTGCCGTCGGCCGACTTGAGGTCGATGCCTTCCGGGAGATTGAAGTCGAGTTTGCCCTTGGGGCCTTCGACAACCACGGTGCGGCCGTCGAGTTTGACGGCGACCTTTTCGGGAAGCGAGATGGGTTTGAGTCCGACTCGTGACATGGTGATGTGTTCCTTTCGCGAGTGAGGGGTTACCAGACGTTGGCGAGGAGTTCGCCGCCGAGGTTGTGGCGCTTGGCATTGCCGCCGGACATCACACCCTTCGAGGTCGAGAGGATGGAAATGCCGAGGCCCGACATGACGCGCGGAATCTCACCGGCGCCGACGTAGTGGCGGCGGCCAGGGGTGGAGACGCGCTTGAGATCGGTGAGGACCGGACGGCCATCAACGAATTTCGGCTTCACCTTGAGCGCGGTGCGCTTGCCGGTGACGACTTCATAGTTCCAGATGTAGCCTTCCTCCTGAAGAATGCGGGCGATGTCCGCCTTGATCTTGGAGTAGGGAGCGGTGAATTCCTCGTTGCCGGCGCGGGCCGCGTTCTTGAAACGCGTGAGGAAGTCGGAAATGGGATCGGAGAGAACTGCCATGGTGGTGTTTCCTGATAGATTGGTTCAATGGGTTTCCGCGAATCAGACGGCGGCGGGTTCGGCGGCTTCCTCGTTGGCCTTCTTCATGTCGCGGAACGGCATGCCAAGCTCGGTGAGCAGGGCGCGGCCTTCGGCGTCGGTGGGCGCGGAGGTGACGAAGATCAGGTCGAAGCCGATGTGGCGCTTGATCTGGTCGATCTCGATTTCCGGGAAGATGGACTGGTCGTTGATGCCGCAGGCGTAGTTGCCACGGCCGTCGAAGGACTTCGACGAAATGCCGCGGAAGTCGCGGATGTTCGGCGCGGTGATATTGATGAAGCGGTGGAGGAACTCCCACATGCGGGCACCGCGAAGGGTGACGCGCGCACCGAGGACTTCACCCTGGCGCAGTTTGAAGTTCGCGACGGCCTTCTTCGAGTAGGTCATCGAGGGACGCTGGCCGGTGATCTTCTGGATCTCGACGACGGCGTCGTCGACGGCGATCTTGCGGTCCGGGGCCTTGCCCATGCAGGAGGTGACCACGATCTTCTCGAGTCGTGGAACCTGATGGATGTTGGTGTAGCCCATCTTCTTCTGAAGGGCGGGCACCACCTTTTCCTTGTAGTGCTTTTGCAGTGCTGGTGTGCTCATTGTTTTTGCGGGTCAGCGCGGTGGTTATGTGTTTTGCGCTTAAGCGCGGGCGGAGGCGCGTGCCTCAGCCCACTTTCTTGACGTTGGAGATGTGGACGGAACCGTCGATGGTCTGGATGCCGCCGTTCGGATTGGCCTCCGTGGCCTTGGTGGCTTTCTTGACGGGGACCGCGCCCTCGACAATGACGCGGTTCTTGCCGGTATCCACGAGCAGCACGGTGCCGCGCTTGCCCTTGTGGTTGCCGGTGATGATTTCGACTTGGTCGCCTTTTTTGACGTGGGTCTTGATGCGGCTCATGGGATGGAGAGTGGGGTTGGGATGGATCAGAGCACCTCGGGAGCGAGGGAGACGATCTTCATGAATTGCTTTTCGCGGAGTTCGCGGGCGACGGGTCCGAAGATGCGGGTGCCGCGGGGATTGTTGTCCTTGTCGATGATGACGATGGCGTTGGAGTCGAAGCGCAGCACCGAACCGTCCTGGCGGCGGATCGGGAACGCGGTGCGGACGACGACGGCCTTGACCACGCTGCCCTTCTTGACGGAGGCGGTGGGGATGGAATCGCGGATGTGGGCGGTGATGACGTCACCGACGCGCGCGGTGCGGCTGCGGGTGCCGAGCACGCCGATCATTTTCGCGCTGCGGGCGCCGGTATTGTCGGCGACGGCAAGCATGGTTTCCATCTGGATCATGGCAGGAAGAAGTTAGAGAGTTGAAAGTTGAGATTTGGGATTCGGCGGAGCAGCCTGAATCAATGGGTGAGCACTTCGGCGAGAGCCCAGCGCTTGAGCTTGGAGAGCGGGCGGGTTTCGACGATGCGGACGCGGTCGCCGATCTTGGCTTCGCTCTTCTCGTCGTGCACGTAGTATTTCTTCGAGCGCTTGACGATCTTGTTGAAACGGGGATGGGGAACGCGGGCGACGTGCTCGACGACGAGGGTCTTGTCCATCTTGTCGGAGATGACGACGCCGACACGGGTCTTGCGGACGTGGGGTTGGCTGTCCTGTGAAGTTTCGCTCATGGTGGGAAATCGGTTGGAGTTGCGGAATGGATCAGGCGAGTGACTTCGCGGTGATGGCGGTGAGGATGCGTGCGGTCTCGCGGCGCACCTGGCGGATGCGGGCGGGGTTCTCCAGTTGGCCGGTGGCCTTCTGCAAGCGGAGGTTGAGGGCCTCCTGCTTGAGGTCGCGCAGGCGGACGGCGAGTTCGTCCTTGGAGAGTTCCTTGATGTCTTTGGCTTTGGCCATGGTTCGGACGGTGGTGGGAGTGGATCAGGCGTGCGGATTGCGGGTGACAAGGCGGGTGCGGATGCCGAGCTTGTAGGAAGCCAGGCGCATCGCCTCCTTGGCGGCGGATTCGGTGACTCCGCCGACCTCGAAGAGGATGTTGCCGGGGCGGACAACGGCCACCCAGCCTTCGACGGCGCCCTTGCCCTTACCCATCCGGGTTTCAGGGGGGCGGGAAGTGATGGACTTGTGCGGGAAGATGCGGATCCAGACCTTGCCCTTGCGTTTCAGCGAGCGGTTGATCGCGATACGGCAGGCTTCGATCTGGCGGTTGGTCATCCAGCCGCGGTCGAGGGTTTGAAGTCCGAAGTCACCGAAGGCGACGGTGGTTCCGCTCTGGGCGTTGCCGGAGCGGCTTCCGCGGTGGCTCTTGCGGAACTTGGTTCGTTTGGGCATCAAAGGCATGGCTCGGTCCTCCTTGGGAAGTTAGAAGTTATGTGAAAAGTGATATCAGTTGCGGTTGGACGGACGACGGTCGCCGCCGCCACGGGGGCCGCGGTCACCACGCTCTCCGCGCTCGCGGCCTTGCGGACGGGATGGGCCGGAGCCATCGTCCTCCTTCTTGTTGACCCAGCACTTCACGCCGATGATGCCGTAAACGGTGCGGGCTTCGGCGAAGCCGTAGTCGAGCGGCACGCGCAGAGTCTGGAGTGGCACCTTGCCCTCGCGATAGCCTTCGGCGCGGGCGATGTCCGCACCGCCGAGGCGGCCGGCGACGCGCAGGCGGATGCCTTCGGCCCCGAATTCCATGGCGGTCTGAAGCGCGCGCTTCATGGCGCGGCGGAAGGAAATCCGGCGCTCAAGCTGGACGGCGATCTGCTCGGCGACGAGCTGGGCGTCGAGTTCCGGCTTGCGGATTTCGACGATGTCGATCTTGACCTGGGCTCCCTTGCAGAGGTCGGTGATGTCCTTGGTCATCACTTCGATTTCCTTGCCCTGGCGGCCGATGATCAGGCCGGGACGGGAGGTGTGAAGGGTGACGCGGACGCTGTTCCACGCGCGTTCGATGACGACACGGGCCAGACCGGCGTTCTGGAGCTTCTTCTTGAGGTATTCGCGGATGGCGAGGTCCTCGTGCAGCTTGTCGGTGTAGTCCTTGCCGGCGGCGTACCACTTCGAACGCCAGTCCTTGTTGACTGCGAGGCGGAAGGCGATCGGATTTACTTTCTGGCCCATGTTAGGTGGTGGATGAGATTAAGGGGAGATGATCAGGCTTTGTCCTCGGCGGCGGCAGGGGCTTCGGCGGAGGGTTCTTCGGTTTTCTTGGCGGCCGCCTTGCGGGCGACCTTTTTCTTCTTCTCGGGAGCGGAGCCGACGAGAGTGATGGAAATGTGGCTGTTGCGGCGGATGATCGGGCCGGCGGAACCCTTGGCACGCGGCTTGTAGCGGCGGAGCATGGGAGCGGCACCAATGACGGCCTCCTTGATCACCAGGGTGCCGGTATCGAGGCCGAAGTTGTTGTCGGCATCGGCAATGGCGGTTTTGAGGGTCTTGCCGATCAGTTGGGCGGCCTTCTTGGGAGTGAAGTTGAGAATGTCGAGCGCGCTGGATACGGGCAGGCCTTGGATCTCGCGGGCGACGTCACGCGCTTTTTTGGGCGAGAGACGAACGTATTTGCTGATGCTTTTGACTTCCATAAGAGTCGGGGCTGAAGGTTGGTTACTCAGGTTGTGTTTCGAGGATGGCGAGGTCGCCGACGCGCGGAGCATCGGCTGGATTGTCGAGATGTTCGACGAACAGTCCGCTGACCCCCTTGCGGACGTCTGCGAGAATGGCTTTGCCGTAAGGCTGCTGGCCGCGGGTGAGGCGGAAAGTCATGCCGATGCGGGCTCCCTGGCTTTCGCCGATATTGAGAACGAGCATGCCGCTCTCCTGATCGACGCTGACGACGCGGGCCTGCTGGAGCGAGCCGGACCGGACATCGGGGCACGGCTTCTGGCGCAGACCGAGAACAGCGTCAAGCTCTCTTAGGGAGGTTTCGACACGAAGTCGCGCATCGGGATCGGAAACGACGGCCAGACGAAGATAGTCGCTGACTGCCGATGCGAGACGGGTGACGGTGCTTTCCAGTTGGGAGACGCGCTCGTTGGCGAGTTGGAGATCGGCTGCCGCCTGAATGAGACGGTCGTCGCCACCATCGAGGAGGTTCTTGCCGAGGGCCTCAAGGCGCTCGCGAACTTGGGCAAGCTGTTCAGTGGCTTCCTTTTCCCCCCGGTTGGCCTCGGCAAGGCTGCGCTGGAGCGCCTGGTTCTGCTGCTGCAGGTCCACCAGCGCGGCCTGCAACTGCTCGGCGTCCGGTGCCTGCGCCGCGCACATTCCGCAGCCGGCCAGCAGCCCGAGGGCGGCGGCAAGTGCCTTGGAATGGAATGGTTGGCGCATGGCGGGGAAAACGGAGTGGTTTTACTTCTTACCGATGCCGCCGTGCTGGCGGAAGATGCGGGTGGGCGCGAATTCACCGAGCTTGTGGCCGACCATGTTTTCGGTGACATACACCGGAACGAAGGTCTTGCCATTGTGGACGGCGAAGTTGTGACCGACGAAGTCCGGGGTGATCATCGACTTGCGGCTCCATGTCTTGATGGGCTTGCGGTCGGATCCGGCTTCGGCGACGGCGTCGATCTTGCCGAGGAGCTTCTGATCGACGAACGGGCCTTTCTTGAGGGAACGTGGCATGGGATCGTGAAATGGTTAGACGTTGAAACGGTTACTTCTTCTTGTGGCGGGACTCGACGATGAAGACGCTGGTGGTCTTCTTGTGATTGCGGGTTTTCTGTCCCTTCGCGTGGCCCCAGGGGCTGAGAAGGTGCTGGCGACCGCCACCGGACTTCGACTTGCCCTCGCCACCACCGTTGGGGTGATCGACGGGGTTCATGCACATGCCGCGGACGGTGGGGCGAACACCCATCCAGCGGGTGCGGCCGGCCTTGCCCGAGGTTTCGTTCATGTGGTCGCGGTTGCCGACCTGACCGATGGTGCAGAAGCAGCGCTCGTTGAAGCGACGGATCTCACCGGAAGGCATCTTGACCAGCGCCCAGCCGCCGTCGCGGTTGGAAAGCACGGCCATCTGGCCTGCGGCGCGGGCGACCTTGCCGCCATTGCCGGGGATAAGCTCGATGTTGTGGATGGTGGTGCCGAGCGGCACGGCGCTAAGCGGCATGGCGTTCCCGGTCTTGGGCGCCACGTTGGCACCGGAGACGACGGTTTGGCCGACCTCAAGGCCGAGCGGGGCAAGGATATAGGCCTTCTGCCCGTCCTCATACTGGATGAGGGCGATGCGGCAGGTGCGGTTGGGATCGTATTCGATACCGACCACGGTGGCGGGGGCGTCGTGACGGCCGCGCTTGAAGTCGATGATCCGGTAGTGGCGCTTGGCACCACCGCCGACGTGGCGGCAGGTGATGCGGCCGGTGTTGTTGCGGCCGCCCGAACGCTTGATCGGCACAAGCAGGCTCTTCTCCGGGGTCTTCTTGGTGATTTCCTCGAAGGACGGGAGGTTCTTGTAGCGCGCGGACGGGGTGATGGGCTTGAAGGATTTCAGTGGCATGACTCGCGGAACGGTGAGTGGTTGCGGTTGAGGCGGCGTGGCTCGGCTCAGATGAGGTCGAGGGATTCGCCTTCCTTGAGGCGGACGATGGCTTTCTTCCAGTGGTTGGTGCGGCCGGCGTCGGCACGGCGCTTGCGGCGCGCCTTGCCGTCGTAATTGGCGGTGCGCACGCCGACAACGGTCTTGCCGAAGAGCTGCTCGACGGCCTGTTTGATCTCGATCTTGTTGGCCTTGCGATCGACCTCGAGGGTGACTTCATTGTTCGTCTCCTGGAGAAGGGCGGCCTTCTCGCTGAGACGGACGTTTTTGATGACCTGATAGATGTCTTTCATGATCTCGGTGTGGGTCCGGGGTTCAGGCGCTGCGCTGGGCAAGGGTTTGAAGGGCGTCACCGACGATGACGACGGAGTTCGCGAGGAGCAGTTGCTCGACGTTGACGTCGGCACCATTCACGAGTTGCGCCCAGGCGACGTTGCGGGCGGCGAGGTAGGTTTTCTCATCGAAGCTGTTGGAGACGACGAGCACCTTGCCGGGCTTGGTGATGGCGGTGAGGGTGGAAACGAAGGACTTGGTCTTGCCGTCGGCCACCGAGAAGGAATCGGTGACGGTGACTTTGCCGCCACGGACGAGGTCGCCGAGGACGCGGCGCAAGGCGAGCTTGCGGACACTCTTGGTGACCTTCTTCGAGTAATCGCGGGGACGCGGGCCGAACACGACACCACCACCGACGAAGATGGGAGCGCGCTTGTCACCGTGCCGGGCGTTGCCGGTGCCCTTCTGCTTGTAGATTTTCTTGTTGTTGCCGGAGACCTCGCCGCGGGTCTTGGTGTTGGCGGAGCCGGTGCGGCGGTTGGCGCGGTAAGCGGTCACGAGGTCGTGAACGGCTTGGCGGCCTTTCTCAGGACCGACCAACACGAGGTTGGCGGCCTGGGCGGCTTCGACGGTGAGTGACTGTGCGGACATGACGTTGATTCGTGGAAGGTTTCAGTGAATCGCCAGGATCAGGCGGACTTCTTCTTGGCGGGACGGACGGTGACGTAGCCACCTTTGGAGCCGGGGACCGCGCCGGAAACGAGGATGACACCATCCTCGGGGCGCACCGCGACGATCTTGAGATTCTGGACGGTGCTGCGGGTGGTGCCCATGTGACCGGGCATCTTCTGGTTCTTCCACACACGGCCTGGAGTCGAGCGGCAACCGATGGCACCCGTCCGGCGGTGCATCATCGAACCGTGGGTCATGCGGAGACCGCCGAAGCCGTGGCGACGGACGGCACCTTGGAAACCGCGGCCCTTGCTTTCGCCAATCACATCCACCCATTGGCCTTCCGTGAAGGTCTCAAGGCCGGGATGGGCTTCTGGCGCGGAGGCACCGTTTTCAAGACGGAACTCGCGGATGAAGCGCTTGGGCGTGGAACCGGACTTTTTGAAGTGGCCGAGGTCCGCCTTGTTCACGCGGATTTCCTTCTGGTCGCCATAGCCTACCTGGACGGCGGTGTAGCCTTCCTTCTCAGGGGTCTTGGTCTGCAGGATGGTGTTTCCGGAAACATCGATGACGGTGACGGGAATCATGACGCCCGCCTTCGCGTCGAAGAGGCGGGTCATGCCGATTTTTTTGCCGAGGAGGCCGAGTGACATGGCGTGAAGGAGTTGAGAGTTTGAAGTTGATGGTTGAGAGTCCTAATGGGGGAAACTCAGATGCGGATGGTGATGTCCACGCCGGCGGGAAGATTGAGCTTCTTGAGCTCGTCCACGGTGCGGGCGGTCGGATCGACGATGTCGAGAAGGCGCTTGTGGGTGCGGATCTCGAACTGCTCGGCGGATTTCTTGTTCACGTGCACGGAGCGGTTCACGGAGAATTTCTCGATGCGGGTGGGAAGCGGGATGGGGCCGGCGACGCGGGCACCGGTGCGCTTGGCGGTTTCCACGATCTCCTGTGCGGAGCGGTCGATGGCGCGGTGGTCGAACGCGCGGAGGCGGATGCGGATCTTCTGGTTTTCCATGACAGTGGAGAGGTGGGGTTGGTGACGGATTACGTGGTGGGTCTGCAGGGCGAGTGATCAGCCTAAGCGGTCGCTTACGATCTCTTCGACGATGTTGTTAGGGACCTGCTCGAAGTGCGACGGGGTCATCGCATAGGAGGCACGGCCCGATGAGAGGGTTCTGACGGCGGTGGAGTAGCCGAACATTTCCTTGAGAGGGACATTGGCGCGGACGATGGCGAGCTTGCCCTTCGACTCCATGTTCTGGATGTGGCCGCGGCGGCGGTTGAGGTCGCCCATGACATCGCCCTGATAGTCGTCCGGAGTGGAAACCTCGACGGACATGATGGGTTCGAGCAGGATGGACTTGGCCTTCTTGAAGCCATCCTTCATCGCGAAGATGGCGGCCATGGTGAAGGCGTTCTCGTTGGAATCCACCTCGTGATAGGAGCCATCGAGGATATCAACGTGGACATCGATGACCGGGTAGCCGGCGATGATGCCGTTGGTCATCGCCTCGTTGACGCCCTTGATGACGGCGTTGATGTACTCCTTCGGAATCGTGCCGCCGACGACCTTGTTCTCAACGGTGAGGCCCTTGCCCTTTTCGTTGGGCTTCATGGAGAGTATGACATGGCCGTATTGGCCGCGTCCACCTGACTGCTTGACGAGCTTGCCCTCGCCACCCGCGGCGGTGGTGATGGTTTCGCGGTAGGCGATCTGCGGAGCACCGGTGTTGGCCTCGACCTTGAACTCGCGGCGAATGCGGTCGATGATGATCTCCAGGTGAAGCTCGCCCATGCCGGAGATGATGGTCTGGCCGGTTTCCTCGTCGGTCTTGACCATGAAGGTCGGGTCCTCTTCGGAGAGGCGGCCGAGAGCGAGAGCGAGTTTCTCCTGATCGGCCTTGGTTTTCGGTTCAACGGCCATCGAGATGACCGGCTCCGGGAAAGTGGGGGGTTCGAGAACGACATCGTGTTTCTCGGCGGCCAGCGTGTCACCGGTGGTGACATTCTTCAGGCCGACCATGGCGGCGATGTCTCCGGCATAACAGGCGTCGATATCCTTGTGTTCGTTCGCCTGGATTTGGATCAAACGTCCGACGCGCTCGGATCGTCGCGTGCGTGGATTGTAAACCGTGTCGCCTTTTTTGATGACGCCCGAATAGACGCGGAAGAAGACGAGCTTGCCGACAAACTTGTCGGCCCAGAGTTTGAAAGCGAGGGCGCAGAACTTCCCGTTGTCCGAGGTCACGACTTCGATCTTCTCCTCCTCGTTGTCCGGATTCATTCCGATCGCGGGCGGAATGTCGAGCGGGCTCGGGAGGTAATCGACAACGGCATCGAGCAGATACTGGACGCCCTTGTTCTTGAATGCGGAGCCACCCGCGACGGGGACAAGCTTGTTGGCAATGGTGGCGCGGCGGATACCTTGTTTCAGTTCCTCGCGGGAGACGGGCTCTTCCATCAGGAACTTTTCGCCGACCGCATCGTCCACATCGGCAACGGCGTGGACGAGTTCCTCGTAGGCCTTTTCGGCGATTGCTTTCAGTTCCCCCTCCAACTCCGTGATGGTGTAGGTGGAGCCGAACTTGTCGTCGTCCGAATAATAAACCGCCTTCTGGTTCACCACGTCGATCTGGCCCCTGAGCTGGTCTTCGGAGCCGATCGGTATCAACACGCGCACGGCGTTGGCCCCGAGCTTTTCCCTCACCTCGTGAAAGACGTTGTCGAAGTTTGCGCCGGTGCGGTCCATCTTGTTGACGAACACGATGCGCGGAACGTGATACTTGGTGGCCTGACGCCAGACGGTCTCGGTTTGCGGCTGGACTCCGGCCACTCCGCAGAAGACGACGATCGCCCCATCGAGAACCCGCAGCGAACGCTCGACCTCGGCGGTGAAATCCACGTGGCCGGGAGTGTCGATGATGTTGATCCGCTGCTTGAGGTCCGGGAAAAGCTTCACCGTTCCCTCTTCGGCACGCTGCCACCAACTGGTGGTGACGGCGGCGGAAGTGATCGTGATGCCGCGCTCGCGTTCCTGCTCCATCCAGTCGGTGGTGGCGGCTCCGTCGTGCACCTCGCCGATCTTGTGGATCATGCCGGTGTAAAACAGGATCCGCTCCGTGAGGGTCGTCTTGCCCGCGTCAATGTGCGCGGCGATCCCGATATTCCGGGTGCGCTCGAGCACGAATTGGCGGTTTGGACTGTTCGGATTCACGGATTGGAGTGCTGGGCGCGTATCTCTGTTAGAAGCGGAAGTGGGCGAAGGCGCGGTTGGCCTGGGCCATCTTGTGAACGTCGTCGCGCTTGCGGACAGCGGCACCCTGGTTGTTGGCGGCGTCCTTGATTTCGTTGGCGAGAGCGACGTGCATCGGGGTGCCCTTGCGATTGCGGGCGTAGCCGACGAGCCAACGCATGGCGAGGGACTCGGACCGGTCCGGAGCCACTTCGAGCGGCACCTGGTAGGTCGCGCCACCGACGCGGCGGGACTTCACCTCGACGCGAGGTTTCGAATTCTCGACGGCACGGGTGACGACTTCAAGCGGATCGACGGTGTCGATGCCCTCATTGGCGCGGTCGATGGCGGCATAGACAATCCGTTGCGCGAGGGAGCGCTTGCCGTCGTTCATCACCTTGCTGATAAGGTGGCCGACGAGGCTGCTGTCGTAACGGGGATCGCGGCGATCCGGCTTTTCAAAAACTCGCTTGCGGCGTGGCATGGCGTTGGTTGGTTAAACGGTTCGTGTGGAAATTACTTCTTCTTGCCGGTGGCCGCGGGTTGACCGGGCTTCGGACGCTTCGCTCCGTACTTCGAGCGGGACTGGCGGCGCTTGTCGACACCGAGCGTGTCGAGCGAACCACGGACGATGTGGTAGCGGACACCCGGAAGGTCCTTCACCCGGCCGCCACGGACGAGCACGATCGAGTGCTCCTGGAGGTTGTGGCCCTCACCGCCGATGTAGGCGATGACTTCGAATCCGTTGGTGAGCCGCACCTTGGCGACCTTACGGAGAGCCGAGTTCGGCTTCTTGGGCGTGCGGGTCATCACCTGAAGGCAAACTCCGCGGCGCTGGGGACAGTTCACAAGTGCGGGGGACTTCGACTTTTCGGCCGGAGTGAGGCGTCCCTTGCGAACGAGCTGGTTGATGGTCGGCATGATTTCCTGCGTGGTTCTGGTTTTGCGATGGGACGAACCGGAACGACCACGACGAGGAAATCCTCGCTGAAGCTTTTCTCCGGAGCTGCCCCGATAAATTTTCCCTGTGTGTAGGCACCGTCACCGATGGGATGAAAGGGACGGGCCGCAATGCGGGGCGGCGAATCTAGGGACCGATCCCGACCTGACAAGCCCTAATTTGTGATTTCGGAAAATTTCCGTCACGCCGCCCGGAAGCCCTTGGATTTGACGGCAAATCGAGCGAATTCATCCCGATGATTCACCCATCGCGATGTTTCGGACCATCGAAACGATCACGATTCCTTCACATCGGGAAAAGCGAAAACCGGCGGAATCCGGAGCACTTGGGGGGGGGAGAGGCTTCGGGTTCCGCCGGCTTTTCAGGGTCGGGGGGATTTGGTTCGGGGGGATGTCTCCATTCGCATGGGGGGCTGCTCGCGGCGACGGGAAAAGGATTATCCCATTTCCGGCCACACCACAACCCCGTGATCACGTATGAAAGGCCGCAATCACGCCTTGCCCCGTCCCGGCCGGCCTGCTTCCATCCGCGCCCCAACACGCGAATCCCATGGCCAACAAAGACTTCACCGACCCCGCCCGCATGGAGAAAATCGTTTCCCTGTGCAAACGCCGCGGCTTCATCTTCCAAGCCGGAGAACTCTACGGCGGCCTCAACGGTGTGTGGGACTACGGTCCGCTGGGAGCCGAACTGAAGCGCAACCTCAAGGACTACTGGTGGCGCAAGACCGTGCAGGAACGCGACGACGTTCTAGGCATGGACGGCTCGATCCTGACGATGGAGCAGGTGCTTGTTTCCTCCGGCCACGTCGGGGGTTTCAGTGATCCGATGGTCGATTGCAAAACCTGCAAGGGCCGCTTCCGCGCGGACAATCTGGAAACCTCGCAGTGCAAGGAGAAACCCAGCGTTTGCCCGGGCCAGTCGCCGAAATGCGAACTCACCGAGCCTCGCCAGTTCAACCTGATGCTTCAGACGAATTTCGGCGCGACGGGCGAACAGATCGCCTACCTCCGCCCGGAGACCGCGCAGTCGATCTTCGTGCAATACAAGAACGTGCTCGATTCCAACCGCATCAAGCTGCCCTTCGGCATCGCGCAGGTCGGCAAGTCGTTCCGCAACGAGATCAACCCGCGCAATTTCACCTTCCGTTCGCGGGAGTTCGAGCAAATGGAAATCGAATACTTCTGCCACCCGGACGACGGCCTGCGCCTCACCGACGAGTGGTTGGAAACGAGGCTCGCGTTTTACGAGGAGATCGGCATCCCGCGCGCCAAGCTGCACATCAACGACATCCCCGATGGCGAGCGTGCGTTCTATTCGAAGAAGACCTATGACATCGAATACGAGTTCCCCTTCGGCGTGCAGGAGCTCGAAGGCGTGGCCTACCGCACCGACTACGATCTCGGCGTCCACCAGAAGGGCGCGGGCAAGCCGCTCGAATACTTCGATGAGGAAACGAAAGCCCGTTTTCTCCCGCATGTCGTCGAGCCGTCCGCCGGTTGCGACCGGACCGTGCTTGCGCTCATCTGCGAAGCGTTCGACGAGGAAACCCTCACCGATGACAAGGGCAAGGAGGACATTCGCACCGTGCTGCGCTTCAAGCCCGAGATGGCACCGGTTAAGGTCGGCATTTTCCCGATGCTCAAGAAAAACGACGAGCAGGTCCGCATCGCCAAAGACATCCAGAAGACGCTGCAGAAATGGATGACCGTCTTCTACGACGACGGCGGAGCGCTTGGCCGCCGCTACCGCCGCCAGGATGAAATCGGAACGCCGTTCTGCGTGACCGTGGACTTCGAAACGCTCGGCGAGCAAGGCGAGGAACTGAAGGACACCGTCACCATCCGCCACCGCGACTCGATGGAACAGGAACGGATCAGGATCGACGCCCTGCTTCCCTGGCTCCTCGACCGGGTGCGCTGAGCGCAGTTTTCCACCCTTGCCACAGCGCCGGACACCACCTTGACTTCCGCCCACCTCAATACCCTCACCGTGAAAGCCCACGAACTTTACACCGCCGCCGACCCCGCCCTGTTCACCCAGATGCTCGACTGGTTCCGAGCCAACGACCGCAACGTTTACAAGTCCGCCGTCGCCACGCTCGCCCAGAACCGCAAGCTCCGCCCGGTTTTCATCGAGAAGAAACCGCTCGCCGAGCAATACGCCTGGATCCTGAAAACCCTCGGAATCAAGGCCTGCGACACCATCGGCGAACACCTCCTCCAAGCCTATCTCATGGCCGGCCAGCAATCGCTGCTCGCCATGTTCTGCGACGGCATGGGCATCCCCCACGACGGCAAGGGCTCCGTCGTCGGCGACCTGCCGAAGAAACTCGACGCCGAACGCCTCGCGACCACCATCGACCGCCTTGTCGGCCTCTTCGATCCCAAGCTCCTCACGCTTTACCTCCACTGCTTCAACATGCAGGTCCCCGGAGGCTGGCCGGAATTGACTGAGAAACTCGGCTCCGACGAGCGGCTGAGTTTGGCATGACTTGCTTCGCCGCTTGCGGAAAACCGGAGACTGTAGCATCCTCCGGCCATGCCAGGGGCTGACACAAGCTTCCCACACCGTCGAAAAAGCGTGTCTGCGGACGCGTCTTTCGCCGCTGAAATGGAACGCTTGCGGCGCATGACCATGCAAGAACGGATCATCGCGGCGCTGTCGATGCCTGCCGACTTCGCCTGGATCAATCCCACACCCGCGTCAGCGAATCACCATGTCCGCCCCGGAGAGCAACATTGAGGCGGCGGAAAGGATCGTGGCGTTGCTTCGTTCCCATGGCGTGCAATCCGTGCTTATCGGAGCCATCGCCCTCGCCGCCCACCACTACGTGCGACACACGGCGGACATCGACCTTGGCGTCGATGTGGACATCAAAACCATGCGAACCCTTGCTTCCCGCATTGCTGAAGAGGGATTCAAGGTCGAGTTTCGCGAACCTGACAGCGATGATCCTCTTGGTGGCGTGATGGATGTTTCGGGACCCTTCGGCCTGGTGCAAATCATCAGTTTCGCAGATCGATTCCCGATTGTCATTCAGGATGCCCTCGCCGGAGAGGACATCCGCATCCGTCCGGGAAGCGAACTCCGGCTCATCCCGATCCCGCAACTCGTGGCACTCAAACTCTACGCGGGCGGCTACCAGTCCCGCGCGGACATCATCGAGTTGCTCCGGCGAAATCCCGGGGTTGATCTGGAAGAAATCCGCGCCACCTGCCGCAAATATCGCCTGCGGGGAATCGACGCCCTGCTCGCGGAGGTGAATCCATCATAGATCCCGTAAATCCTCCGCTTTGCGCTCTTGCCCCTGTGGCGCACGATCACTAGCTTGCGCCCGCCACCATGCCCAAAGTCCACGTCAGAACCTACGGTTGCCAGATGAACGAGCGCGACTCGGAGCAGGTCGCGCGCATGTTCGCCGAGGGCGGCTACACGGTGACGGCCGATGAAACCGAGGCGGATGCCGTGCTGATCAACACCTGTTCGGTGCGCGACCAGGCGGAGCAGAAGGCGCTCGGAAAAATGGGCGCGCTCATCCATGCAGGCCGCGAGCGCAGGCATGTGGTCTATGGTTTCATGGGCTGCATGGCGCAATCCCGCGGCGAGGAGCTGTTGAAAACCGTCCCCGGTCTCGATGTCGTCGTCGGCACGCAGAAGTATCACAAGGTGTTCGACTACGTGGACGGCATCCTGAAACGCCGGCTCGAAGCGCGCATGGACGACCCCAGCCACTCGCTGCGCGGCGAGACCGTCTGCGACGTCGCCGAGGAGGAAGGCTCGCAAAACACCATCCGCGACCACACCCACAAAGAGTATCAGGCCAGCGCCTTCGTTTCCATCATGCAGGGCTGCAACATGCGCTGTTCGTTCTGCATCGTGCCGGACACCCGCGGCAAGGAGCGTGGCAGGCCCATCGACGACATCGTCGCCGAGATCCGGCATCTTGCGGAGAACGGCGTGCGCGAGGTCACCCTGTTGGGCCAGATCGTCAACCTCTACGGCCGCACCGAGTTTCCGCGCGTGGATGGGAAATCCCCCTTCGTCCAGTTGCTCGAAGCCGTGCATGCCGTCGATGGCATCGAGCGCATTCGTTTCACCTCCCCCCACCCTATCGGCTATCGGGATGATCTGGTGGCGGCGTTCACTTATCTGCCGAAACTCTGCTCCCACATCCATTTCCCGATGCAGAGCGGATCGGACCGCATCCTGCGCGAAATGCGGCGGCCATACAAAAACGAGAAATTCGTCGAGATCTGCGAGAAGATGAAGGCCGCGCGGCCGGACCTCGCCATCACCACCGACATCATCGTCGGCTTTCCCGGCGAGACCGAAGAGGATTTCCAGGCCACCATCGACACCGTCGAGCGGCTCCAGTTCGACAACGCCTTCGTCTTCCGCTACTCGAAGCGCCGCAGCACCCCCGCGGCCGAGATGGACGGGCAGCTTGAGGAAACCGAAAAGGAAAGCCGCAACCAGCGGCTGCTCGACGTGGTCAACCGCATCGCCAAGGAGAAAAACGCCGCACTCGTCGGCACCTCCCAACAGGTCCTCTGCGAAGGCCCTTCCAAGAACAACGCCTCGCGCCTCTCGGGCCGCACGCCGCAAAACAAGATCGTCATCTTCGACGGCGACGCCGCGCGCATGACCGGACAGCTTCTCGACATCCACATCGAGCAAAGCACCGGTTTCACCCTTTACGGCACTCCACGCCTTTCGCTTTGAGGCGCATTCCGCGCTTCCCCCGCCCGGCCGACGGTGCTTCATTCATTCCCATGAAACGGATTGTGCTCTCATATATCGCCGCCGTCGGCACCGCCCTCTGCGCCACACCCGAAGCCCGAGAGTGGAAGGCTCCCGACGGCACCGTGGTAAGATACCGCTGGAGCGCGCCAGAGAAAACCGAAGACGGAAAAACCTATCCGCTCGTCCTCTTCCTTCATGGCTCCGGCGAGCGCGGCGATGACAACAAGGCCCAGCTCAAACACGGCGTCATCCCCATTATTGAAGGCGCTGCTAAACTCGGCACGCCGTGTTTCCTCATCGCCCCCCAATGCCCTGCCGACCGCTGGTGGGCACCCATCAATCGCAAGACGATGGATCTTTCGGAGGCCGAGAAACCGAACGCCCTGCTCGAAGCCGTGCTCGCGCTCGTCACGCAGACGATGAAGGATCACCCGGTCGATCCCAAGCGCTTCCACGTCACCGGCATCTCGATGGGCGGCTATGCCACCTTCGATCTGTTAGGCCGCGCGCCGGAGAAAATCGCCTCCGCCATCCCCATTTGCGGCGGTGGCGATCCGGCGCTCGCCGCCAGATTCAAGCACGTTCCGGTTTGGGCCATCCATGGCGATGCCGACACGGTCGTCCCGCCCTCGTGCAGCCGCCGCATGATCGAGGCGCTGGAAAAAGCCGGAGGCAAACCCAAGTCCACCTTCTATCCCGGCGTCGGCCACGATTCGTGGACCCAAAGCTACAATGATCCGGATGTCATCCGCTGGATGTTCAATCAACGGTCAAAGTGAGGCGCGACAACAGAACTCTGTGCTTTCCGTTTGGTGTGAAGAATCCGGAACCGTTGCGGCGGATTGCATCCGCCATGCCCTCATCCATTGAGAAAATATCAACTCGGCCATCCGCGCACTCATCATGAAACAGTCCGCTACTTCAAATGGCCTGAGTCGGATCTCACTCAGCGGCTCAGATCCCGCAGGCTGAACAATCCGGCCCCGCGCGTGAGATCCGCCGCGTCGCCGCGCATGCGTCGCGCTCCGCTCGTTCGCTTCGGGCCGAATCGGTCACGGTAGGCTTCGAAGAAGCCATCCACAAACTCCCGACTGCCGATCACCGCGCCGTCGCTGAAGTATCGCAGCCGCCAGCGCAAACGCTTGGCGAGTTCCACCCGATGACCGGTTTCCAGCCTTGCGCGCTCCTCGCGGGCTACCGCCACGGGCATTCCCTTCCGTTTCAACTGCTTCCTTAGGTGGCCGGCCTGATCGGGCCGTTCCTCCGCGTTTTCCGTCCCCTCGGCCAACAGCATGGCACGATACGCCGCATGGATGTTATCCCGACCGTTCCAGCGCGCCGCATCCGCCTCCCAACCCTTGTGCGCCATCCAGGCACGCACCAGGCCTTCGCGCGAACGCTTGCAATTGCCCTTCGCGCCACCGCCCACCGCTTCGCCATAGCTGCTCCAGCGATACTCCGCCGGATCGGAAACCAATCCGGCCCTCACAGGATTGAGGTCGATATATGCCGCCATCGCCCGCGCCGCCTCGCCGTCCTCCACCACCACGCTCTTGAAGGCCCGCTCCCACAGCGTGCCGCTGCGCTTGTGGCGACCGTTGAACCATTGGGTGAACCGTTGCATCAGCCCCTTCATGAACTCGCTCAAGTCATGCATCCGGTAGGTGTAACGGGCGTGGATTTCCTCCACATAACTCTCCCTCACCTGCCCCGCCGCCAGCAAAGCCCGCGCCTCCTTCAGTTCCTTGCGCAGCAGGCCTACCGTCACCTTGTCGCAGATCGCGCCGACTCGCGTGAGCAACTCGCCATCGCCCAAGCCGCCCGCCGGACACGGCGTCACCTCCAGCAGCAGGTGAAAGTGGTTGTCCATCAGGCAATAGGAAAGCACCCGGCAGCCCGAGAACTTCTCATACATCCGCATGAACGAGCGGAACTTCTCCTTCTCATCCATGCCCAGAGCGAAACGCCGCTCCACCACGCGCGAGATGCAGTGGTAAATCGCCGGTTTCACCTCCGAACCCGTCCACGGAACAATCCAACGCCGCTTGGCCATCGCGGGAACTCTACGAGCAGGAAAATCAGCGCGTCAAACAAAATCTGTTAAAAGGTTACCGCTTTTTTCTAAAAAGTTGCCGCTTTTTTATAACCGCTTTTTCATAGCAATCACATAGCAATCAGGCGCGACCGGCCCTCCCGGCCACGCCCTGCGTAACTCGGCCGCAGGCGAAGCAACACTTCTTCAGCCATCTTTCGACGCCTCGGCATTCCTTTCGGTTGCCGGTGTCATCCCTTTTGAGTCAACGACCTTCTCCATCCGCCCGCACCCTCCCCGGTGTCCAAAATCCTGAAGCAACAGGCCCCATCGGGATCGTCTGTCCTGCCACCGTCAGCCAAATCCTGGTGCGAACGGAAGAGCCGTTATCGATCGGCTTATGGCAACTCCGCACGGACCCTCATGAAGAACCTGGGATAGGCAGGCACCTCGACTCCAACGGCCTGGACCTCAATCGCATCGATGCTCTCGGAGAAGAGTATGGTAAAACCGGGACCGGAGTCCCAGTGAACGAGGTCATCCGAAACTTCAACTGTGAGTGACGCCGGACGATCCGGGCGGCGCGGCACCAGCAGCGTCGGACGTCCCGCCGGCAGCGTGAGACGTGTGGGTGGGGCACCGTTGGGTGCCCGTGGCGCCGTGCCGAAAACGTATTCTAGCATGTTCGAAATCCCGTCGCGGTCCGGATCGTCTCCGGGCTGGTTCAGCGGTTCTCCGGCAAGCTCATCGGTGGCCCATTGATCCCAATCCGTTTCGGGAGGCAGGGCGTTTGGAACCCCGACAGATCTCATGAGATGGGGAGTTCCTCCGGCATGGATGGTACCCACAATGGCTGTCGCTTGGGCGACGTTCCAGTCCAATGCGAGAGGATTGAACTCGTCAGCCACGGGCCAGATCCATCCCGGCGAGCGAAAGAGTATCCATTCACCGGATTCACCGGCTCCTCGAAATCCCCACACGTAGGCGGCGGCACCGACGACGAAAGGGCCGGAGTTGCTGGTTACGGTGAAGAGTCCGTCGAATCGGTTCGTCTGCGGATTGAAAGACGTCCTCTGGCAGGCATTCCAGTTGGCGGCCCAATGCTGCACATTTGCCGGGGTAGGAACAAAGCCAGTCGAAAACACGCCGAGTTCGAACTTGAACCCCCTGTTCATCGCGGCTCCGCCACTGTCGAGATTGACGGCACCGGCATCACTGAACCAATTGATGTTTCTCCCATGGCATGCGGCAGCCAATGCGACACTCACAAAGACACTGAACCATTTGCTCATCATTGCTTGCGACTCCTGTGGGCGAGAAGGGCGAGACCGGAGAGCATCACCAACAGGCTGGTGCTTGCCTCGGGGATAATCGTGAAGGTCTGGAGCGTATAACCACCGGTGACGGTATAGTGACCGGCCCCGGCGACACCGCTCTGGCTGCCCCAGACCGGCATGTCGGGTGTTTCCATGTCGCTCACGGACCATTCAATCACCGATTCGTTGTCACAGCAACCCGGAACCGCGTCCGGAAACACCCATGCCGAGGCCGTTCCGAGAAACCACTCGGTGCTTGTCGTGAGGTCCGGACTGTTGCGAATCCACAGGAAGGCCGTGAGCCCCTCGAAGCTGAAGCCGGCGCCCGGATTGTCACTGCTGCTCCCGTCGTCATTCAGATGGGCCGTTGAAGTGAAGTATCCGAAAGCCTGATTGTAGGAGGCCTCGTCGAAGACACGCCAGTGGGAGAACCACTCGTTCGTGTTTTCGCTGGTAGGAACGAATCCCACTTCGAAAGCTCCCAACTGGAAGGTCATCTCGGATTCCTCCAAGGTCTGGCCCCTGCTGTCGACCAACTCGGAGAAGACTTCGCTTCCCCAGTTGAGCGTCTGGGCAAAGGCCATTTGCGGGCAGCAGGCGATGAACGCGGCGAAGATCGCCACGCGAAGGGCACGGGGGATGAATTTCATGACGGGGGAAGCGGGGGTTAGGGGGCTAGGGGAAACCTGATCGAACTAGGGACTCCAAGGTGAGTGGTTGGTATAGCTGTTGATGCCGTTCTTGCTGCGGACCATGGCGGCACGGTTGCTGAGGAAGAGCACCTCGGAATCCCTCGCCAAGAGTGTGGCATCTCCCACCTTGGCCCAGCGGTTCATCACCGGGTAAGGAGCCGAACTGTTGAGCAGGAAGTAGGTCGAGTAGCCCTGACCTGTGGACACGGCATCGGCATTCCAAAGGAAGAACGAGTCCGCGGTCTTGAAATCGCGGCTACCGAAGAATCCGGTCGTCGGATTCATTTCCCGGCCCCGCGTTCCCGCGGCCGATTGACCGATCGGGTATCCGCCACCGACGAGATTGTTACCGGGCTGGAGTGGCCGGATGAAGTCATTGGTCCGGACCTCGCCATAGGCAAGCATATCAACTTCCGAGGTTCGGTTGTTGAAGAACATCCCTTGGCCGGGTGGAATGATCGATCCACCCTGGTTCGCCATGGTGCTGTCTCCCATCAAGACCCAACGCGCGGTGTTGGCATCGGCATCACCTTCGTCGTAAAGCCAATGGATCCGCCATGCGCCAGCGACGTAGATCTGGACCTGATCGGCGGTGGACTGGCTGCCCGTGGCACCGAACGAAACGGGCGGGAAGAGTCCGGCAAGCGTCCGATGGCGCCGCACGGCAATGCCATCACCAGCAAGGCTTGCGGGTGGCGCGCCTGCGAGCGTGTTGAACGGAGCCGTCGCAGCATGAATGTCGGTGTCGAGAGCAAGTTCCAGGCTTTGGCCGCTGGCTGAGACGACATCGAACCTCTGGCCCTCATGATCGCCGGATGTGACCTCGACGAAGTAGGAAGCACCTGGATCCAGCAGGCCGGAAAGCTCCGTCTCGGTCGTGAAAGAAAGCGATTGCCCGTTGACCGCGCCGATCGTGCCGGTGAAGACCGTTTCGTGAAGATATGGCACATTGTAGGTCTGGCAGCAGAGGCCGAACCGGGTCTCCGTCCAGCCTTCCGGTTCGGTGAGGCTGACATGATCCACATCGCCGTCCGGCACATCGCCCGGACCACTGTCCTCATCAAGCACCGCCTTGATTCGAACCACTCCCACACCAGCAGTGAGCCCGGTGATCGCCTCTAGGTTGTGGACCGTCACGGTCTCGGTGCAGTCACCATTGTCCACAGTGGAGGAGTTTGACAGGGTGATGGCCAACTCCTGCCAAACCGTCGGATCACCCGGCGTGGCGGCATATTGAAGCATGTAGGTGACATTGAGCGGAGCCCCCTTCGGGCGGATGAAGACACCCTCGATCGTCCCCGGTGCGAGCGTAGAGGGACGGATGATCCATGCCGTGCCGTCGAGCCACTGGCTGGCGACGCCGCTATCGTATGGCATGGCGAAGGAAAATTCGGCAAAGTTGTCATAAGCGTCCGCATCCGGATTGCCCGGGGCGGTTTCCCCGGGATGAAGTTGTTTCCAGTCCGCCCAGGTATCTGGGCAGGAACTCATCTCCACGAAGTCGTTGAGGCCATTGGTCGCACCGGAAACCACCGAAATCGGACGGATCTCGTCGGGGTTTCCGCCATCCTTGTCGGAGAGGCTGACGAACCCGGCCGGCTGGGTCTCCACGACACCGTATTCCCCCGGCCTGAGACTGGTGAAGCTGTAGGTTCCATCCGCGGCGGTGGTGGTGGTCACCGGGTTGCCACCATCGAGGACAGGCGAGCCTCCGCCATCGATGAGAGACAGGATCACCCCTTCGATGGGCGTGTCTCCGAGGAAATCGTTATCCGAATCCGACCACACGGTGCCGCTAATCGATCCCAAGCGATAATACCCGAAATCCACGCCGTTGCGGTTCTCATTGATGCCAAGCGACACGGTAGCGAGATGAGGGCTGCCGACACCGTCAGGATCATAGCTTGCGACCGATCCGGCTGGAAGGGACGCGGAGTCGATCCGCACCTGATAGTTTCCGGAAGGCAATGGTCCGAATGCATAGGCTCCGGAACCATCCGTGACATCCGAAGGTTCTCCGGAATCGCGGGAACCGTCACCATCAAGATCCGCGAAGACCGTTACACCCGAGATCGAGGGCTCGCCTAGGTCGAACTGTCCGTTGGCATTGGTATCGACCCTCACGATGCCAGCGAGAGTGGAGGCTTGGTATTCAAAGTCGCGACCCGTCACATTCTGGCCGAGTAAAAGACTGACGTGGATGCTGTTGGGATTCAATCCATCCCGGTCAGCGAGTTCGAAATACTGAGGTGGGATGGCGGTCGTGATTTCGTATAGGCCGGGAAGCAAACCGGAAAAACCGTAAGCGCCCGTGCCATCAGTGGAGGTTGTCGTCGTGACATCATCCGAAGTTCCGGGGATCAGATCCGGACCTACCCAGACCAGGGTGACGACGACTCCACCAACCTGCGTTTCACCGGGATCCGCGATGCCGTTTCCGCCACCAACGACGACAGTGCCTGCGATACTGCCGAGGTTTTCAACATAGCCGAAGTCGATATCGCTCGCATTCGCCTGAAGGCTGCTGATGTTCCATACATTGCTGATTGGCGCGCCATCCGGGTCGCCGGTTTGCACAAAGGCGGCGCTGGGAAGAGTGCCCGAATTCACCGTGATCCGGACGTTCGCACCGTTTGGAATGGCGCTGAAGCCGTAAGCTCCTACGACATCGGTGGTGATCAGGTAGCTTTGATCGTAACTGCCGTTTGCGTCCGCATCGATTTCGATGGTGACTGATACATTGGCAATGCCGGGTTCTCCGACGTTGCGCACGCCGTTGGAAGCGATGCCGCCACCCGCTCCGTTATCATGGTAAACGGTTCCGCTGATCGCCCGGTAAACCGCAAGCACGAGCGGATAGCCGAAGTCGGCGGTGAGGATGCTCTCGCCGTTGGCCAGTGTGGTCGAATAGACGCCCGTGGCCGGAACACCGCCAACGGGATAGGAACTGGCGGATTGCTGATAGGCGGATGGAAGGGTGGAATCCAGCACCTGGACCATGTATCTCTGCGCGGCCGTGGTGTCGGGAAGTCCGGTGAACTTGTAATGGCCGGAAGCATCGGTGAGCGCGGTGGAGAGGAGTTCGTCACCCGCGTTGAAATCAATCACGCCATCGCCGTCCTGGTCGAGGTAGAGATTGACGGTAACGCCCTCAAGTCCGACATCCGAAGCGCCAGGACCCTGACCAACTCCGGAAATGCCATCGAGATCCGCGAAGATCGTGTCGCCGATCACGCCGGTGTTGTCCACGCCGAAATCGAACCTCTGCAACCCATCCTCTCCAGAGACCGCGGTGAACGCGAAGCTTGTGCCAGTGGTGGGTGTGCCCAGCGCCGGGTAGGTGGCGTTGAGTTGGGATGTCGAGTAGCTGATGGTGTATCCGCCCTGGGGAACGAGGAAGGAAATGTAACCGGTGCCGGAAGAGGTTCCCGTCGAGCTTACTGGAGCGCCGAGTTGATCCGTGCCGGAAAGAGTCACGGTGACACCTGGTAGCAGATCCTCACCGGGATCGCGGATGGCGTTCTGGTTCGCATCCCAGAAGATCAGGGCCTCGACGCGCGCGCCCACGTAATATCCGAAATCCGCCGTGCTGACATTCATGTTTCCTGGAACGAGATCGACAACGACGTTGTCCGCGGTTGTGGGCACGGTGTCGCGAATCCCATCGGTCGTGATGCTGTCCTCATACACATCAACGATGTAATTTCCCGGAGGCAGATGGTTGATTTGATAAAAACCGCTGGCATCGGTGAAGACCCGCAGGATCTCGTAGTCACCGTTGGTCCGGTTCATCACGCCGTCATTGTCCGTGTCGTGATAGAGCTGCACTCGGGCGTTGGCGACGCCGTCGGTGGGAATCTCGTCCTGCAGGCCGTTGGAATTGTAATCCCACCAGACAAGGTCACCAATGCTGCCGTTCCAGTTGTACCCGAAGTCGGCATCGGTGACCGAGCTTGAGTCATTGGAGAGAGTGACGAGGGAGACATGCGGCGTGCCAGTGCCATCGCGGTCGAAGGTGGCTGACATTACGGAACCAAGCGGGAAAGCACCGGCGGCGTAAGGGCTCGCGATCTGGCTGTTCGGATCCAGCGAAACACGATAGCTGCCCGACGAAAGGCCGCTGAAGCTGTAGAGCCCGTCCGTTCCGGTTGTGGACGTGCCGACTACGGTCCAATTGCCATTGATGAGGCGTTGGAGCGTTACATGAGCGTTCTGCAGCGGAAGTTCTCCGGCATCCTGGACACCGTCGTTATCCGCATCGATCCAGACATAATCACCGATGCTGCCGGTTCCAACGGGAATCGGAGCGAGGCCGAAGTCGGCGTTATCGAACTGTTGGGAAGCGGCGAGCGCCACTGCAAGCGAGGATGGCGTGGAGCCGAAGTAGCCGGATGGGGTTGTCGTGACGTCGTATCCCACCACGTAATTTCCAGCGCCCAATCCGTAGAATCGGTAGAGGCCGGAGGAATCGGTGGTGGCGGTGGCCAACTGGGTGACACCGTCCGCCCCGTAGAGTCGCACGGTGACGCCGGAAATACCAAACTCGCCGGAATCCTGCACGCCGTCCGCATCCGCGTCGGCCCACACGTAGTCGCCAATGCTGCCGGTCAGGGATGTGATGGCATTGTCCTCGGCAAGGAATGTCGGGCCGTTGTAGAATTGCGCGATGTTGTTGACCAGGTTCACACCGGGAGGCGTGTTCACCGTGGCCGTCATGGTCAGGGGTGGTGTCACGATAAGGCCATGCGAGGTGGCCGCGCCGAAGGAGGCTCCGGTGCCGGTGGGCGAGCCGGCGAAGGTGACCTGCCCTGGTGTGGAGCCGGCGGTTACCTGATAGACCCAAGTGAATGTGGCCGAACCACCACCCGCGGCGATGCTTGCTGGCGAACCCGTGGGACCGGAAACGCGGGTGGCGCTGGCTCCGCCGGTTCCGGCGATGGTGAGATTGGTGGGAGGCGTGATGTTGGTGACAGCGCCGGTGGCGGTCACAGTCATGGAGACGTTCACGTTGGTGCCGCCGCCGGAGGCGGTCACGAGGACCGGGCTGACGGATATGGCGGTGGTGGTGGCGGGAGTCGATGCCGGCGTGTAGGTCACGAGCAACTGCGGGCGGTTTGCGGAGTTTGTCGCATCATCAGAGAAAACGCTGAAAAAGTGATCTCCCGATCCGGGGTTATTCAGTGGCACCAATACCAATCCGTTGTTTGCCTGGGTTCCCTGATACCACTCATTTACAAGCGTCATCACGTTCACCGAATAGATGGTTCCGAGAGCATCCGATGCCCCACCGACAAATGAACCGTAGTTTGTGGCTGCGAAATCGGCCCCTGCCGTTGTCCAGGCTGTTGATCCCGCACTACTCCAAGTAAGGCTACCTGCCTGGGCCGCGTTCAACGCCGTGCCTTCAACCCAGCTTCGCGTCAAACGCCGGACTCCAACCGTGAAGGGAGAACCAGCTTCAGTGTCCCCGAAGGCGTTGGTCAGATTGCTGTGCACGAGCCGCAGTGTTGCCGAATTGATGGTGGCACCAGCCGGGATCGACGCCAAGTCGAACTCCACGAAGCTATGGCAGAGGAATGGACTGTTGGACTCCATCACGAGAGCCGGATCGGCACCGTAGTTGTTAGTCGCCCGATCCTGGTAGTTCCATGTGGATTTCGTTGATGGGATGGTGGCATCAACCGACCCGGATGTTCCCGCATGGCTTCCGTTGACGGCCGCCGAGTTGCTTCCGAGGTTCCAGATCACCGAGGTGGCGGCGGCGGCATCCTTCACGACAACACCGTTGGAAGTGGCGGAGTTGAAGGTGGCACCCGTGCCGGTGGCCGCGCCTGAGAAGCGGACTTGGTCTTCGGCGGTGCCCTTGAAGACCTTGTAGATCCATGTGAAAGTGGCGGAACCGCCGCCCGCGCCGATGGAGGCTGGAGACCCTGTGGGGCCGGAAACGAAGGTAGCTGTCGCGCCGTTCGAACCGGGGATGACGGTGAGCGCGGAGGGACTGATGTTGCTGACGCCGCCCGAAGCGGTGACCGTCATGCTGACAGTGACGTTCGTGCCCGCGCCGGAATCGAGGACGCTGGATGGCGAGACGGAGATCGCCGTGGTGGTCGAAGGAACGGCGGTGGCCGTGTAACCCACCACCAACTCGGGTTTGGTTCCCGTGCTTTCACGGCTGTTCCAAATGGTGTCCGTGGTGCCCAGACCATTGCAACCGAGGACAAGCCCGAAGTTGTTGGCCGGGGTGGAATACCATGACTGGACCTGGGATAGAAGAGCCGCCGCAGACCAGGTGTAGGTTCCGGCGCCATTGACGGTGGTTTCCGCCAGAAGGCTGCCGAAATCAGGACTGGGCGCGAGGCTGTTGAATGCGGTGCCTGCCCCCGTCCATGCGGTGCCTGAATTCCGTTGATTGAAACTCGCCACACCCGCGGTGCCATTCGCGGTGCCTTCCGTCCATGACTTGAGCAGAGGGTAGATCTGGAAGTTGATTGCGGGGTTGGAGGAGTCCGTCTTGGTCATCCTGAACTGCGCGGAGGTGATCGAGGCTCCCGCCGGAATGGAACTAAGGTCGAACTGGGTCAGGATCTGCCGGGTTCCGAGGGTGTTTCCACCACCGCGGTTTTCGGCGAGCGAAGTGCTCGCTCCGTAATTGAGGGTGGGGTTCAGAGAGTCGATGCTCGTGTCCTTGCTGGCGGTCAGGGTTACGGAACCGGAACCCGGGCTGCCCGGATGGCTGCCCGGGATACCCGAAGCGCCGGTGAGACCGCTGAGCGCACCGCCCTGGCCGGCGCTCGTGAAGGTGGTGCCAGCAGGAACATTGTCCCGAACCTGGGCGTTCGTCAGCAACGCCGGGCCGGGCCAGTAAGGTGTCATCGTGTAGGTGAGCAGTTCACCCGGCATGGCGGAGGCCTTGTTCACCTGCTTGTTGAACACGGAGATGAATGGGAAATCCGCGGTCAGGAAGGATGCACCAGCGGCCACCGTGGGGTTGAACGAGAGCACGGATGCGGAGAAACCGCCGGGGATATCACCGTCGGCGGTATCAACCCTGACGACGAAGGTGCCGGCGGCAACGGAGTCGAAGAGATAATGGCCCGACACATCGCTGGTGGTGGTGGCGACGAGAGTCACGCCATCGGCGGCGTAGAGATTAACGGTGACGTTTCCAAGCGGAGCATCACCCGCGTCGTAGATGCCGTTGGTGTTGTGATCGATGAAGACCTGGTCACCAATCGATGCCGGCAGGGCGCGCCAGAATCCAAAGTCCGCCGTGGTCACGGTGGTGAATCCGGAGTTGACCGCGAAGGGATTGGTGGAAGTCAGTTGGTTGGCGCCGGATCCGTATTTGGTGTTGAAAAAGGCGGCGATGTCCGCATCGGAAACATCGGCGCGCACCAGATACTTCCGCGTGGTGTCGAGGGTGGTGAAGGAATAGACTCCCGAGCCGTTCGTGGTGGTGGTGGAAAGCAGCAGGTCGCCCGCGTCGATGATTCCGTCGTTGTTGTGATCCACGTAGAGCTGGACGCTTACATTCGCGATGCCTGGTTCGCCCGCATTCCAGATGCCGTTCTTGTTCAGGTCCTCAAAAACCATATCGCCGATGCTGCCGGCGCCCGAAGGACGGTATCCGAAGTCTGCTGTGAGGAAGCTCTGGTTCGCGACGAGGGTTGTATTGAACGAAGAGGAGATCGGCGCACCGTTCGGATCCGCGGTGAGGGCATAGCCGGATGGCACACCGCCACTGCCAGCGGCGGGGACGGAGACTTGGTAAGAACCAGCCGCCAGTCCAGTGAAGAGATAGACTCCGCCGCCATCCGTGACTCTGGTGCCGATGAGTGTCTCAAAAGATCCATTGCCATCCGCATCGCGGAACAATGTCACCGTGACACCTTGCATGCCGGGTTCACCGGCATCCTGGGTGCCGTCGCCATCCCAATCGAGGAATACGGTATCGCCAATGCGGGCTCCGCCCACTTCCACGGGTGCCTCGGGAATGGGAGGCACCACCTTGCCTTCGAATTCAAGTTGGAACGAATTCCAGTAGGTCCCGGGTTGGACGGACGGGCCAATCAGGGCATTGAACGTGATCAGCAACTTCTTGCCCGGTTTGACCGACTGGCCGATCGTGAACAACGGCTGGGCGGAGTTGCTCGAATCGATCGTGATTGTGGGACTGGAAATGGCCGCTCCATTGAGTGAGGCGGAAACGAGATTCTGATAGGTGAATCCCGGCGGCAGGAACTCGCGGACGCGCAGCGGCGTGCCATTGGAACCGGTTCCGATGTTCTCGATTTCCAGCGTGTAGGCAACCGTCTCGCCGGGAGCTGCGGACGTGGGAGTGACCGACTTGCGCTTGTCGAGGATCGCCCGGACACCCACCTCGACCGCCTCTTTGGCCACGCCGATGACTTTGCCATCGCTGCGGGCAGTGGCGGTATTGAAGAGTGTGCCGTTTCCGGTGGCACGCACGTATTGGCGGAGGGTGATCATTTCGCCCGGATCGACCGTGCCGACGTTCCAGACATAGGTTGAACCGGAACCCGAACTCGGAGTGGGTACGGCGCTGACGTGATTGAGGCCACTTGGCAGGACGTCGGTGATCGTGACGTTGGGAAGCGAGAGGGTGCCGTTGTTGGCGAAGGTGATGTCGTAATGGAAGACCTCGCCGGAAGAGACGAGCGCCTTGGAAGCCACCTTCTGGATGAAAGTACACGGGGTCAGGGTGACAACCGTGGGATCGAAGTAGCGCCAGATGTGGTCCTTGCCGCCATCGGTGCCGCCGGCGTCACCACCAAAGGCGTCCGCATTAATTCCCCAGCAGTTTCCGGCAGCCGGTTCATCGATGATCCTGACCTTTACCGCAGCAAACTCGGGCCGGCCAAGCTCAAGTTGGCCGATGGCAAAGCGGATGGCGTTCGCATCCGGAGGAATGGCATTGGACGGGATTCCCATCAGCGAGGCGTCCACGCCGGCCTGGCCGAGCACATTGCTGATGAGGCCGGGTTGGTCACTGGATATCTGGCTTCCGGGATACCGGATGCGGTTCCACGGGCCGATTTTGATGGCGGCGCGGAGTTTCGCAGTGCTGGTGCCGACGGTGTTCTGATAGACGCTGTAGTCGAACTCCCAGGCATAACCCGATTCCGGACCGGCCACGACATTGGCCAGCCCCCAAGGTGCGTTGCCTCTTCCATTGCTATCCAGCAGTGGAGGGACATCGGCGCGGCCGAAGGCACGGAGTTGCTGCGAATCCCATTCGGTCATCACTCCAAGCACCTGACGCGGAATCGCATCGGCGATGTTGTTGGCATACCACTCGCCCACGGTATCGCCCGCATTGTTTCTCATCGGAGCGGTTCCACCGCTGAGCGGCGGCTGGGACGCGCCATAGCTGTTGAAAGCCGTGCGCGGATCGGTCGAATAGAAGATTCCGGTATCGGCATAGACTCCCGCGAGAGTCCCACGGTGGGAACCGGACGAGGTGACCGGATCATGCTTGACCCCGAGACCGTTCACACCGGGCAAGGTCCAACCAATGAACGCTGAAGAATTCGCCGGCGAGATCGAGCCATTGCCGACCGCAATCGGCGACTGGCCCTTCATCGGAATGCTTCGAAACCCCCGGGGATCCGAAGAATCCGGAAACACGTAGGCGGCGTCTGTCGCGATGATTCCATTCGGGATGTAGAAAGTCTGGTATCCTCCGACTCCCGTCTGAGTTCCCGGCCCTGGAGTCGTCTTGAGCAGGACCCAGAACTCGTCGTTCTGCTGGATCAACTCGTCATTTGCCGCCGCTCGTTGGGCCATGATCGCAACGAAGTCGTCAGCGAACGAAATCGAGGTGGCCGTGGTGTCAAGATTGTGGGCCGTAACCGCAACCGTCAGCAAAGCCGCGGTCGTGAGTACACGAAGGGGGGCATGGGAGATGACCATGGGTGTGGTTCTGGCTGGTTGTGGCGACAGGCGGGCCCCTCCGGCCCGGCGAAAGGGTTCCGACCATCAACTTCAGAGCTGGTGCTCGCGAAGTGGGACATGACGATCGGCGCGAACGCACGGTGGCGGGTAACGAGGGCCTTTTATTTAAAAATTTATTGTTTGGCAAACTAAAATTTTAATACCCGCCTCTAATCCGGACTTCTAAATGACAACAGAATCAACACGCAAATCGTTTATTATGAATCATTTCGGATACAAACTCAACGGAGTGAACCAGCCCTCTGAACACTACCCAAGTCACAAACTTTCGGGATGAGCAAATAGTCAAGTTTTCTTAATTACATGGAAATCATTGGCGCTCCCATCCGTTTTTCAGGCCCACGACTGGATCCAGCGGAGCGCCCGACTCGGGATTCGAGAGAATCGGGTCAAGAATCCTGATACACCCCTCCCAAAGCCGTTTACAAAACGAGCCGGACATCGACAGGAGACTTGCGGACCAAGCGATGGCTCGGGCTTGTCACACAGGATTCCCCGATGGCGCAACGAACGAGCCGACGGAAAGGAATGGGTTCAAGCTGATGCATCGCCAGCAGCTTCCATGGACCGGATCCCGCGACTTCCAACCTCCAACCGGATCCGGTTTCATCGCGACCGTTTCCAAGAAATCCGGGCAGAACGCCAGCCGGACATGAACCGGCAAGCCTGAAGCGGAGACGAATTCAGAGAGGTCCACGACGGGACCGCTTTCAGATGCGGTAGGCGTGGCGGTTTCGCAGGACTTGTCCGAGGGCGGGCTCGGGTTCGCAGATGCGGCGGACGAGGTCATCCCAGATCTCGCGGCCCTTGAGGATCTCCACTTCGATGCGGAGGAAATAGACGGGCACGTCAATGGATGAGGGTCTGGGAAAGCGGACCGCGTCCTTCTCGGTGGTCATGATCAACTGCATGTCACGCTCCACGCAGCGCTGCATGAAGCGGTCCGCGTCCTTGCGCGAGAACCGGTAGTGGTCGGAAAAGCGGCGGGTGATTTCGACGCGCGCGCCGAGCTTGCGCAAGGCACCCTCGAAGGCCTCGGGCACGGCGATGGCGCTGATGGCTCCCACCCATTTGTCGCGCAGGAATTCCAGCGGCTTGCGCTCGCGGGTGAAGACATCCTCGATGTGGATGGGGCCGTGGGTGCATTCGATGATCTCCGCGGTGCGGTTGTAGCGGCGGATGCGTTCGATCAGTTTGGCATTGGACGAGCCGTCGCACTTCGTCAGCATGATATAACTCGCGCGGCGGAGGTTTTTCGGCGGCTCGCGCAGGGTGCCGCGAGGCAGCAGCGCCTCGGTGCCGAAGGGCGCTCCGGCATCCACCAGCACGATGTCCAGGCTGTGGGCGAGATCGAGATATTGCATGCCGTCATCCAACAGCAGCGTGTCCGCCTCCAGATGCCTCACGGCGAAGCGGCCGCCCTTGACGCGGTCCTTGTCGACGACGACGGCCACGCCGTCGAGGTTGCGGGCGAGCATGAAGGGTTCGTCACCGGCGTATTTGGAATCCAGCAACAGTGCGGTGCCGGTGGAGACGACCTTGGGCATGCGGTCGGAGGGGATGGGGCGGTTGGACGCGTCGCGCCACTTCTGCGGGTGGTCAAGGCGGCGGCTCTTGTATCCGCGCGAGAGGATGGCCACCTTGCGGCCGCGGTCGCGCAAGGAACGGGCAAGCAATTCCACCACCGGCGTCTTGCCGGTGCCGCCCACGGTGATATTGCCGATGGCGATGACTCGGGTGCCGAGGTGGTGCTGGGTTTTCCACCCGCTGCGGTAGCGCCAGAGCCGGAGCTGGACAAGGATGCGGAACACGCCGGAGAGCGCGCGCATCAGGAATCGGGTAACAGCCGCACGAAAACCCTTGGCGCGGCCGAAGATCACATCGGCTCCCCAGCGTTCGAGTTCCTGGAGCCACTCCTTCATCCGGGCGTCAGAGCGGGAGGTCGTAACTGCGTCCGCCCACGCCCTCGAACCAGCGGAGGTAGGCGAGGTTGACCATCGAGTAGCCGCCGGGCGTCGGATAGTCGCCGGTGAAATACCAGTCGCCGGTATCGCCCTTGATGGAGGCGCGGAGGTTCTCGATGGTCTGGAAGATCACGCGCACCTCGCCGTCCCATTCGATGTCCTCGGGATAGACCATGCGGCTGATCTCGGCGGAAATCTCCTCGTCGGTGAAATCCTGATAGACGCGCTGCACGCGGTTGCGGCGCTCGGCGACGGGCTTTTTCAGTTCGGCGCGGCAGTCGTCGTACACGTGATCCAACAGCGACTGGCGTCCGGCGCGGCGGTGGAGCGCGACGGCGGCCTGGAAAGCGATGAACTTGCCGAGCTCGGACATGTCGATGCCATAACAGTCCGGATAGCGGATCTGCGGCGCGGTGGAGCAGACGACGATCTTGGACGGGTGGGTGCGGGCAAGGATCTTGAGGATGGATTTCTTCAGGGTGGTGCCGCGGACGATCGAGTCGTCGAGGGCCACCAGGTTGTCGCCGGGTTTCACCACGCCGTAGGTGATATCATACACGTGGGATACCAACTGGTCGCGGCCCTTTTCCTGCGAGATGAAGGTACGCATCTTGATGTCCTTGTGGGCGATCTTCTCGCCCTTGGGCCAGTTGCGCATGATGAGTTCGTCGAGAAGGTCTGGCGTGAGTCCGCCGGACTCCGCCGCATTCAGGATGGCGGAGCGCACCTGCTCGCGGCGGTGGAGGCGCAGCCCGTCCATCAGGCCGTGATAGGCGGTTTCGGCGGTGTTGGGGATGAAGGAGAAGACGGTTTTCTCAAATTCGCCGCCGATGGAGTCCACCACCTGCGGGACGAGAGCCGCGCCCATGGCCTTGCGCTCGCGGTAGATCTGCGGGTCGTTGCCACGCGAAAAGTATATCTTCTCAAACGAGCAGGGAGTGAAGCGCTGCGGCGGAGCGAAGGCGGAATCGGAAACCGTGCCGTCGGATTTGATCGAGATCATCGAGCCGGGATCCACGGCTTTGACCTGATCCGCTTCGGCCTCGAAGACGGTCATCAGCGGCACCCGCTCGGAGGCGAATGCGATGACTTCGTCGGTCACCAGCATGTGGCACGGCCGGATGCCGCGCGGATCGCGCATGACGAACATGTCGCCGTTGCCGATCACGCCGCAGATGGCATATCCGCCATCCCACGCGGCTGCGGATTCGGCGACGAGTTTCGGAACATCGAGCGCGGCCGAGATGCGGTCCGGCATTTCCTCGCCCGGCACGCCCTCGTCGCGAAGCTGCCGGTAGAGGTCGGTGTGGGCCTCATCGAGATGATAGCCGATCTCCTCAAGCACGGTCTGGGTATCCGTGCCGAACACCGGGTGCTGGCCACGTTTGATAAGCACCTCGTTGAGTTCCGCGGCGTTGGTCATGTTGAAATTGCCCATGACCATGAGCGTGCGCGTGGGCCAGTTGGAACGCCGGAGGTAGGGATGGCAGGCGCCTTCGTCGAATTCGCCTGACGTCCCGTAACGAAGGTGGCCGACGAGGATTTCCCCGCCGAAGTCGAAGTGGCGCTTCACGCTCTCCGGCTCCTTGTGGTTCAGGACACCCTTGCGGGACATCTTGTAGAATGACTTGATCTCCTTGCGGAAAATCTCGGCGAGGGCGTCCTTCTCAATGCCGCGCCTGCGGTGAACATAGGGAAGCCCCATCGGCATGTTGAGCTTCACACAACCGATGCCGGTGCCGTCCTGCCCCCGGTTGTGCTGCTTCTCCATCAGCAGGAACAGCTTGTTGAGTCCCCAAAGGCAGGTGCCGTAGCGGTCGTAGTAATACGCCAGGGGCTTGCGGAGCCGCACCGCAGCGATCCCGCATTCGTGTTTGAGGAAATCGCTCATGCTCGACGGTTGCTGGGGTTCATTCGCCGCTTACCCGGACCCTGACTCCCTCCTGCGGGACCATATTCCCGATCACAACTCCGCCGGGCCCCGCCTTGAGGGCGAAGGCGGCATCATCCGGGGAAACGATGGCCACCCATCCGATGCCCATGTTGAAGGTGTGGAAGCGGTCCTCCGAATCGACATGGGCGAAAAGTTTCTCGGCCCCCGGCATGTTCCAACGCGGGATCTCAAGATCCGCACCCATGCCGCGGAACAGCCGCTCCAGGTTTTCGGGAAGGCCGCCACCGGTAATGTGCGCCATCGCCTTGGGCCGGACTCCGGATTTTCTCAAATCGGAAACCACATCGTGATAGAGACGCGTGGGCTTCAGCCAAGCCGCCAGCTCGGTTTCGGTAACCTCACCGGGAAACTCGCTCAGCACCCGGCGGACCAGTGACCAGCCGTTGGCGTGAATGCTGTCAGAAGCGTAACCGATCAGCACGTCGCCCACCGCCAGTGTGGTCGGATCGATCAATTCGTCCTTCTCGGCACATCCGATGCAGAATCCCGAGAGTTCGATCACGTCCGTGGGCACGATGCCCGGCATTTCCGCGGTTTCGCCGCCGGCCAGGATGCAATCGCAGGATTCCAAATAGTCCGCCATGCCCGCGATCAGACGGGTAATCCGATCCTCGTCCAGCGCCGCGATGCCGATGTAGTCGAGAAACAGCAGCGGATCGCCGCCGGTCGTGAGGATGTCGTTGACGTTCATCGCCACCAGATCCTTGCCGGCGGTCTCAAGAAGATCACGCTCCAGCAGGAGTTCGAGCTTGGTGCCCACGCCGTCGCAACCGGTCATGATCACCGGATTCCGGTAGGCGCTGAGATCGTAGCAGGCCGCGAAAAGCCCGTAAGCACCGAGCAATTTGCGGTTCTTCTGGGTTCTTCGCACATGGGACCGGATGTCGCCCACCAGGGCGGCCGCCTTGCGCGTGTCCACCCCTGCCTGCTGATAAGTCAGTTTGCCCGCCATATTCCGCTGGCGCGGTTCTACATGCCTCCCCTGCCCCGTCACGCAGAAAAATTTCAGGTGTGTTTCATTTTCATCGGGTTTTTCAAAGTTCGTTAATAATCAAGCATTTGCGTGATTCCGACATCACTTCTCTAAAAAAACTGACACGCAAATCCTGAAAACGTTCAAAAAAAGATTGCCAATCGGTCATTATTTTATTAATCCTTAGAAAGATCAGCGACCCTGACATTCAATTTATCTTGATTAAATTTCCGAACGCCCTAGAAACCGCAACGAAATCCAAGCCCGCATCCATGTCCCACCCCGCCCCATCCATTCATCTCGACGAAGGTCTTGAGATTGGCTTTGGCACTCCCCTTGCGAAATTCGGGGAGCCGGTCTCCCTGTCTGGAGGCACACATTTCCTTCTGGCCCGCAACGGCCGGGGCAAGACCACCCTGTTGCGCACCCTCGCGCGGACGCTCAAGCCGCTGTCCGGCAGTTTCCGCACCGAAGGTTTCCTCCAATACCTGCCCGAGGACCTGCGCTTCGATCCCGAACTCACCCCGGCGTTGATTTTCAGGACCATGCTGCCGAAGGGCCGCATCGATCCTGCCATGGAACTCGCCGACCGCCTCGAACTCGATGTCCGCAAGCCATACGGGCGGCTTTCGACCGGCAACCGGCGCAAAACCAACCTGATCGTCGCCGAGTTTTCGGTGAAACCCGACCGCGGGAACATCCTGTTGCTCGACGAACCGTTCAGTGGTCTCGACGCCTTCGCCCGCCAGGTCTTCGAGGAAATGTGGCACGCGTCATCCGCCAACGTCCTTCGCTTGGTCAGCTGCCATCCCGACTATGACTCCATGGATATGCCCAGCGCGGTGATGATCGAAGGCGGACACGCCCGCCATCTCAACGGCGGCGGACAAACCTGGAGCGAACTCAAGAATCTTCTGAACTGACGAACAGACGAGGTGCCATGCGACTCTACAAACTCACATTAGCCACGATATTCCGGCGCAAAGCCTGGGCGATCTGCGCTTTTGCGGTGCTGGTCCTGCCTTTCGCCTTGCCGCTGATTTCCAGCGCCACCGAAAAACCGATCCTGGTTCAACCGGCACGGATTCTCGCCGCCTGGAACACGCTCTGGGTCTGCAGCCTCGTCTGGGGGCTTTTCACCGCCGCCCGCGAAGGCGAACAGAATGCGAAAACCGGGATCGGCGAGTATTTCCTGACATCCGGCAAATCCGCGACCAGGCAGCTGTTCGAGATCTGGCTCGCGGTTTTCACCTTCATCGCGCCGATGACACTGGCCACGGCGGTCATCTGCCAGTTTGGCGCCGCGCCGGCCGACCCTGCGGAACGTTCGATGTGGTGGACGCTCAACGCCCAATACGCGCTGCTCTTCCTGATGGTCATCGCTCCGCTGCTCGCCCTGGCCACCGCCATCGCCTCGCGCTTTGGCGGCATCGCGGGTTTCGCCAGCACCTTCTTTCTAACCGTCTACGGTCTCTATGGCGTCGGCTATCTTGATAACATGCTCAAGCTGGAGGCCAATCCCGTGTTGCGCGGACTCTGGGCCTTCTCGCCGCAGTATCGCTACGCCGATCTCACCCAGCGCCTCTATTTCAAAACCGGAGCACTGCCCGGCGAGGCGTTCGGCATGATGATCCTCTACTTCGCCGGCATCCTCGCCGTTTACACCGCGGTGTCCCGCCTTTGCTTCCGGACCAAACTTTCCGCCTGAACGATCATGTTCCGCTCCACCTCCAACCTTTTGACCGCCGGGCTGCTTGGCTCGGGAGTCATCGCTTGGGCGCTGGCCGGACGGCCCCTTGTGGAAAACCCGGACCTTGATGTGCCGCTCAATCCGCTCGGCATCAATGGCAGCCCCTACGGCGAAGTCTTCGCCATGGCCATGCAGGGACCGATTGACGCGCACTTCCACGGAGTCCTCGCCTCGGGAAGCTCCCATAGCCATGCCAACGGCGAATCATGCGATTCATGTGACAGATCGCACAAGCCCGCCACCGATCCCCTGGCTTCCGGACGCCTTGAAGGCCTCCTCGCCTCGATGCAAACGGCCGTGGCGACACGCACCAACCCGAAGGCGGCCAGCGAGGCGCACAAACGCTTCCTCCGCAGGCAGATCGAGGACAAACTCCGATTCGCCTATCATCTCGATCCGTCTCACTACGCGAACTACAACTCGCTGCATTTCTTCCTCACCGAGCCCCAACTCGGCACTCGTCCGGAACTGACCCCATCCGCCGCAAAGCTGGCCGAGGAAACCATCCACTACTGCCTCAAGCGGGAGGACGACCCGCGCCCGGCGCTCACCGCAGCGGCCGCCACCTCCAACATCCTCGAACTGATGTTCAACGACCGCTTGAATGCGGAGCCGAAGTTCACCACCGTGCAGATGAGGCAATACCTCAATCTGCTCGACCACTGCATCGGCCGATACGTGACCATCGCTCGCAAGTGGGAGGAAACCCGCAACTGGGAACTGCTATCACCACAGCGCGTCCAGGAATGCGAGGACCGCATCCATTTCATCCTGAAATTCCGCGAAGCCGCCGAAGGGGCCATCGTCCGCTTCGAAGGCAAACCCCACCCATCGCAGGCAGCCAACTGATTTCACCCGATGTCCGTCTTCACCGCCATCCCCGAACCGCCACCGCTGCCGGGCCACTCGCCCGCCGCGGGGCCGACGCGCTTCATGCCCGGCATGAACGGACGCGACCTGTTAGGCATCATCTTCCGCGTTTGCCGCGAACTGCGCGTGTCGGACATCCAGATGCGCGCTTCCCGCCCGGTGTACATCCACACCAACAAGGGCATGGAGAAACTCGAGTTCCTCGGCATCCTCTCCCCCGCCCACATGGATGAGATCCTCAAGGAACTCATCCGCAACCGCGAAAGCGGCAGCCACGGCTTCGGCAAGGAGGAGTCCCTCGATCAGCGCGTGGACGACAAGATCCAACTCGCCATCACCGACTTCGCGGAACGCCGAGTCGCCGACTTCTCCTGCGACGGCGTGCCCATGGGCGACAACGGCGAGAAATCCGGACGCCTCCGGATCCAGGCCCACCTCAGCTCCTCCGGACTCGGCATCACCTGCCGTATCCTCAACGATTTCATCCCGGAACTCGAATCCCTCGGCATTGATCCGGATACCACCTCCACCCTCCGGCACGGCGTGCTCAAGCGCGCCGGCCTCTGCCTCGTCACCGGCCCCACCGGCTCCGGCAAATCCACCACCCTCGCCTCCCTCATCGACTGGTGCCGCCGCCATCATCCCAAGCACATCGTCACCGTCGAGGATCCGATCGAATACCAGTATCCGGATGACATGGACGATCCGGAATACCCCGGTCACCGCATTCCCTCGCCTTCAATCGTGACACAACAGGAAGTCGGACGCGACGTCCATTCCTACCGCCAGGGACTCAAGGACGTGCTGCGCAAGGCTCCCCATATCATTCTGTTAGGTGAGATCCGCGATCGCGAGGCCATGGAAACCTGCATGGAGGCCGCACAGACCGGTCACCTTGTGCTCTCCACCCTTCACACCACCGGAGCGGTCAAAACCATCGGCCGTATCCTCGAGCTCTATCCGCGGGAATCCCACACCGCCGTTCTGAGCCGTCTGGCGGAAATCCTCATTTTCATCCACTCCCAGGGCCTGCTCAACGGCACACAGCGCCGCGTGCTCACCTACGAATTCCTCCAGAACAACGACGATGCCGTCTCCAGCGCCATCGCCAACTACGACGGCGGCGCTCGCTCGCTCGAGGATGTCATCCGCCGCGCCGGCAACATCGAGTGGGACTCCAATCTACGCCGCCTGCTCAACCAGGGACTCATCTCCCCGGAAACCTTCATCAACGCCCGCATGAACAAGAACGACGACGGCATCTGAAACCATCTCCGGGACCCACGCCGGTCGAAAGGACCTCAGAAACCTTTCTCCCGAAACGAAGTTCCCATCCGACAAAGCAAAACACAACACACCCAAAAAAACAAAGTAGAAATACACACTATGAAACTGACCAACACCCTGACCATGAAGCGCAAGACCGGTATGACCCTCCTCGAACTGACGGTCGTCATCCTCGTCCTGCTCTCCCTCATCTCGATCCTCTTCATCGGCGCCCGCGCCTGGAAGAAGGGTTCCGACCGTGCCGCCAACATCCTCAACATCCGCAACGTCCAGCAAGCCGTCCGCGCCCACGCGAACGTCCGCGGCCTTGCGATCGGGGATGCCTGCCCGTCCTCCGACATCATCGGCACCGGCAAGTATCTGAACTCGGTGTCCTCGCCGGTTCCGGGCACCATCACCTACACCCCGGGTTCCACCGTTCCCGCCATGGGCACGCTGTATCTCGGCGCTGCTTACGCCACCTCGGACGACGAGTCCACCTACGGCCCGACTCCCGGTTCCTACACCGAGTGGTAATTGACCCAGGTCTCCCCTGAGGGAGATCCCTTCCCAACGGCCCGCCCCTTGCGGGCGGGCCGTTTCCCCGCTTCCCCCGTCCCACAATCAGTCCGGAGCCCCCCGTCCGCCATGCACCCTTACACCTTACAGTCCCTTGGCCACGTTCCAACATCCGGCATCACTCAATGTCCTGCAACAGTTCGGGCAGGCTTGTTCGATCCTGCGCAACACCACCCGGGCCACCAATCCCGGTTGGTATCAGGACGCGCTTGAGCTCAGTTTCCAGCTCCACCTCCGCCCTGACGGGGCGCAGATCTCGTCGTTCTATCACGACAAGCGCAAGAATGCCTGGAGCGCCGGCCCCACCCTCACCGAGGACATCCTCCAGGATTCCGCCAAACTCGCGACCGTGATTTCCGAAGTGCTCCGCCAGTCGCGGGCCGCCGGTTCCAACGCCCTGGGCGTCATCATTCATATCGCCGACGAGTTCGCCACCACCGAACTCAAGCCCGAACTCGACAATCCCGCCTCCCTCCCGGATCTCAAGGAAACAGCCTTTCAGGATCCCGCCTCGATTATCGAGGACTCCTCGATTCAGGCCGACCAGTTTTCTTGGCGCGTCATCCCCTACCCTGCCGCAGGCAGCGAAGTGATCGGTACCACCATCACCCTCTCCCGCCAATTCGCCAATCTCGTCGCCACCTTCAGGCAGACCGGCGAAACGGCGAACTATCCGGTCATCACGAAAGCCGTCTCCGCTCCGCTGGTCGCCATGATGGGACTCTGCATGGTGGTGTCACCCACTCCCGGCCGACCATTTGTCGCGATTCTCCAGTATCCGTGGTTCACCACTCTCGCCTTCTTCAACGAGCACCACGATCTCCGCCTCATCCGCACCCTCCAGCACCGCGGTGTCCGCCGCGCCACCAACTTCCGCAACGCGCTGGCAACCACCAACGCCTCCCTCGAGTTCGTCGATCCCGATCTCTACCTGCTTCCGCTCGGTCCGGATGTCGACACCACCCTTGAAGCGAATCTCAGGATTACCTTCACCACTTCCAAGGTGGAGGTGGTCAACCATCCCACGGCCGATGGCGTTCCCGCCTGGTGCCCGGAGCCCTTGATCTCCACCGATGTCTCGCCATCCTCGGAAACCCGGCTCTCCAGCCACAGTTTCACCGTCCTGCGGGATGAGAAATGGGCGCTTCAGGATTTCATTCCCACTCCCAAGGAAATTGTTGATATCTATCCGAAGCGCTCCGAGATGCGGCTGTTGCGCGCCCTCCGGCTCGCACGCGTCGCGGTGGTGGCCGTCACCATTCTCTGCCTCGCTTACTTCACGTTCGGGGTGATCGACCTGGTGCGCCGCCCCGAGTGGGCCTTCGATCCGTCCCAAGCCGTGGTCATCAAGACCCGCCTGTCGAAGCTCACCGACGAGCGCCAGAAGGCGGACCACTGGAACAACCTCCTCGATGACCGGTCCAAGGCTTGGGTGGCCATGGAATCGCTCGCACGCATGGTTTCGGAAAACAGCGGCATGCTGGTCAAGGGATACGCCCATACCGTGAAACCCGAGCCCGCTCCCGGCAAACCCAAGGTCGGCTTCATCAAGGAGTGGAAGATCACAGGCTACGCGCGCGATGAAGCGCTGGAATATCTCAACACGCTGAATACCCGCGAGGGCATCAACGCGCATTTCAGCGAAATCGCCCGGATCACCGGAAACCCGGCCTACGATCCGACAACCGGCAACCGCAACATCACCGTCAACGTCCGCACCCAAGAGAACGGCACCTACAAGCCCACTCCTCCGGAGGAGGCCAGCATTTCCGACGAAAACACCTATCCGTTCACCTTCGATCTCTCGATCACCCAGCGATTCGAGGCCACCGACCCGCTTGCGATCAACGTCCCCAAAGTCCCCTGAGCCATGTTTCTTTACCGACAAACCATCATCCTTTTCGGAATCGTCGTGCCGATGCTCGCCGCGGCGGCCGTCATCGGAGTCAGCTTCATGTTGAAGTCGAAGATGGTATCCTCCTTCAACAACAAACAGTCGAACTACAAGACCTACGAGCAAGGCCGAATCGCCGGACTTGAAATCGAAGCGCAGGTGACCCGCCAGCGCCAGCACCTCGACCGCTGGAATGAAAGCCTCGCGCAGGAAACCGCCAGTGCCGTGGCCACCAACCTCCGCGGCATCGTCGAGCATCTCCCGAGCAAGGAAATCCAGCAAACGGCCTTCGAACGTCCCTCGGGCAGCGCGGGCTTCGCCTCCGTCGCCGCCCAGAAATCATCGCAGGTCCGCATCTCCTTCCGCGGAACCTACCGCACCCTGCAGCGCGCGTTCCTCGAATTGGAGACGCGGATGCCACAACTCCAACTTCAGGAACTCAGGATGGATCCGGTCACCAACCAGACATCACTCATGAACTTCCAGGTCGCCTACACCGCGTGGGAGAATTGATAACTTTTCATTTCCATCACCTATCAGCCATGAAACCACTCGCACCGATCCATGCTCCGGTCACGCGGCGGATGAAACCGTCGCCATCGCCGTTTCTGGCCATGGTGGCCTTGCCCGTGTCGGTGCTGATGGCCTCTGCCACCGTAGCACCGGGACAAACCGCAGGCAGCCTCTCACCCGCGGCACCTCCGGCAGCGAAAGCCACGCAGGCCGCCCAAAAGCCCAAGGCCGCCGCAGCAGCCGTGGCCAAGACCGATTCCGAAAAGGCCCCGGTGAACAATCCCTCACGCTACATCGGCGAGAATGACCTCGCTGCCTATGTGAATTCGGTTGCCGCCGTTCTTTCCATCCGGAGTCGCGCCACCGATCCCTTCGGCCAGTATCAGGATCCGGACGCGCGACCGGTGATCCGGACGCCCATCGCCAAAACCACCCGCCGTGTGGCGCCCGCGCAGACGTTTCCGTTTTCGGACATCATCAACCGCATCAAAGTGAACACCGTCATGCCTGCCGAGAAAAAGTTTCTCATCGGCACCCGCACTTTCAATCAGGGCGAGCGGATGAACCTCACATTCCGAATGAAGAACATCCCGGTTGACATTGTTTCCGTCTCCGCTGGCGAAATCGGTTTCCGCAACGCCGAAACGGGCGAAAACGCCACATTGAAAATGCATCTCCTCCCGGCGGGCATGACACCCGGAACAGGTGGCATCGAAGCCCCCGGAATGATCCGTGAACAGAAGAACGCTCCCATCGACCTCGATTCCGCCATCTCCACCCTTGATGACGAATCCAACCGCTAACACACCAGCCATCATGAAAGCCTCGAAACTCATTCCGATCCTCGGCTTGCTCGCCTCGGGAATGCTGTGCGCCCAGACGCCCGCCGATCCATTGATCGAACCGGTCACGGAGCCATCTGCCGATCTCCAGGCGCCCCAGGAGACCGAAACCGTCGCCACCCTGCCGCCCACCGCCGACCTTGTCGCCGAGGAACCGTCCGACGCGCCGCCGCCCGCGGACCTTCCGGCCACTCCGCCACCGGCGGATCTGCCTGCCGCACCCGCAGCACCAGGCGCTCCCGCCGCCCCGGGCGCCCCCGCCTCCGGAGCGCCATTCGAGCCGCTCGAACAGCAGAAGCAGGAAATGCAGAAGTCGGATGAGGGCTTCATCATCAAGGACGCCGGTCTCAATGATATCTTCCAATACCTCGCCAAGTCCGCCGGCCGCCAGTATTTCCACAACTCCAAGATCGCTGGTCCTGAGTTTCTCGTTACCGGTCACCTCAACGACGGCAACCCGCTCATGCAAATGGAGGAACTCGCGTTCATGTACGGTTTGTCCCTCCACACCAAGGGCAACACCATTTACGCGCTCACCCAGGCACAACTCGCCCAACTGCCGAGCGCCGAGTTCAACTATCAGCTCCGCTACCTCCGGGCCACCACCCCCGAGCAGGTGGAGGCGATCAAGGAACTGATCAAACCGATGCTCAGTCCGGGAACCGGTATCGTCAACTTCGAGCCCAAGACCAACACCATTGTCATCATCGACAGCGCCCACCGCATCGAACAGGCACGCCAGCTTCTTCAGGGCATCGACAAGGCCAAAGGCCAGGTCATCGTCGAAACCAAGATCCTCCGCGTCAACAGCAGTGCCGCCGAGCGCGTCGGTGTGGACTGGTCGAGCTCGCTCGGAGCGGATGGAACCAGCATCAACGTGCTTCGCGACCTCAACTCGGTGTTCGGTCTCGACTCACCCATTCTGGACGGTGGTGACGGCGAGGATGGCAGCACTGCCGGAAACCTCGTCCTCACTCCGCTTCAGGTGCGCGGCGTGCTCCGCGCCCTCGCCGAAGGCAACCTCGCGTCCCAGGAGTCCAATCCCACTCTCATCACCGAGGACAACGAACAAGCCACGATTTCAATCATCGACCGCATTCCCATCATCACCTCCACCACCACTCCCGGAGCCGCCGGCTCACAGCCGATCGTTACCGAGGAAGTGCGTTACAAGATCGACACGGCTGACAAGTCGATCGACAACGATCCCGAATCCCACCGCGAAATCGGTATCTCCCTGGTGGTCACCCCCACCGTTCTGCCGGATGGCACCATCCGCATGAAGATGCGCCCGCGTTCCGCACAGATCGTTGAGGAAATTCAGAGCGTGACCGGCAACCGCTACCCGCGCGTCACCGAATCCATGGTCGAGTCGCTCGCCCGCGTGCCGGACGGCCATTCCCTCGTGGTCGGCGGTTTCTACGGCACCATCGACAAGAAGAATGATAACAAAATCCCGCTGCTCGGAGATGTGCCGATGCTCAACTTCTTCTTCAAGAGCAAGGAAACCATCAAGGAACGCGCCAGCCTGGTGTTCATCGTGACTCCCAAGTCCTACAATCCTACCAGCGGCGTTGCGAACAACGTGGCCTCGAACCGTCTCCGCTCCGCCACCAGTCTGGAATGCGACGCGCAGTGGGTGGATCCCGAGAACCCCGGCCCGGCCCACGAGCCGAACATGAAGCGCTCCATCCGCGGACTCCAGCCCAACCAGGCACCCTATTACCCGCGCGCCAACGAACTGAGCCCGGCGCAGCCCAAGCCATCCACCGCCAAACCCCGCTTCGGCCGCGGCGGACGGATGTAGGCCGCAGAACCATCGCCAACCGCTCCCTTCCGCGCCCCAAACGCGGCCCCTGAAAGCAACCTCATCCCACCGACCGATTCCAGCCCCCGGATTCATGCAAGCAGTCCCATCACTCCATCCCGTTCAGGAAGTTCCCGCACCCCAAGCCGCGAGACCTCCGCAGATTCCCCAGCAGTCGGCTCCCCATGCCGATCTCTGGGACTTCGCCGAGGAGTGCCTCGCCCAGACCGCCGCCATCCTTCACGAAACCCGCGCCGCGACCGACATGGAAATCCAACATGCCATCAACAAGGCCCGCGAGTCCCACGCCCAGGGACGGCCGTGCGACCTGTTGGAGGTCATTGCCCGCGTCCAGGGTCACGAGGAGGAACATCTCGGGAAGGTCATTCTCGAACTCGGCGCCAAGGTCGCCACCGCCGTGAATCCGTTTCCACCATTGATTCCCTTTGGCGGCAAACTGATCGCTCCTTCCGCATTCTACGATTCGTTTGATCACATCCACAAGGTGGCGCGCGTGCTTCTTTGCCCGGTCGTCTACGCCGAGGACACCGATGCCATCGGCACCGCGTCCGCCAATCCGGTCGCGCCTGCCATCCTTTCCCGCGAGATCGCCTCCACTGTCTTCAAGCGCTTCGGCATCCGTCCGTTCGTGACCATCGCACGCCTCGACTACGAGAGCTGGACCTTCCTTACCCGCAAGCATTTCGAGTTATGATCGAGTTCGACGGCATATCCTTCAACGAGCTGATCAGCCGCCGCATCATGGGCGAGCTGGCCGGACATGATCCCGGATTCGCGGAACTCGCCCAGGACCAGGTTCCCAACCGTGTGACGCGCTACTGCTTCATGGCGGCCATCGCGCGCATCAACGGCCTGCCCTTCTTCCCCAAGGTCGCCGAGTTCTGTGATGGCGGACTCCACACCGCCTGCGACTCGACGGTGATGACCCGCGGTTTCTTCGCGCCGCTCTGCCTCGCCGGACCGGACAAACTGATTGTCGCGATCGCCAATCCCTGGAGCCCGCTCGCCGAGGAATACCTCGCACCCCGCTTCCCTGACCTTGAGATCGTCAAGATCGTCACGCTCGCCTCGGAAATCGCACGCGCCATCGAATCGGTGGCCACCAACAACGGCCCCAGCCGTTCGGAACTTGAGGCCATCGACGTCGAGGATCTCGACGACGGCATCAACGACTTCGACGTCACCACCGACTATGCCGAGCCGATGGCACAGCTCATCGCCACCATCATGTCGGACGCCGTGCGGACCCGCGCCTCGGACATCCACTTTAAGGTCGAGAAGGAAACCTTTTACTATGCTTTCCGAGTGGATGGCGACATCGGCGACAAGATCGAGATTCCGATGAAGCTCAAGGACCGCCTCGACGCGTTCCTGCTCAACCTGATGAAGCTGCCCACCGAGATCCGCAACACCGCGCCGGGCATCTCGGGCCGCTTCACCATTTCCTATTTCCACCGCCCCATCGACATCCGTTACGAGCGCCACCGCACCTACCGCGGTTATCACGTCACCATGCGTCTGCTCGACAAGAGCAACATCAACGTGACGCTCGGCAAGGGCACGCTCGCCTTCGACGACGAGACGATGTTCGCCCTCAACAAGGTGATGAAAATCCCCGCGGGCATCATTGTCATGTCCGGCCCAACGGGTTCCGGCAAGTCCACCACCCTCAATGCCATCCTGCGCGAACTCAACCGCCCCGAGGTCAACATCCTGACACTTGAAAACCCGGTGGAGGACGAGGTCCCCGGCATCACCCACTGCGACCTGAAGAGCCCCAAGGAATTCAAACCCATGATCGCCTCGTTCATGCGTTCGGACCCCGATATCATTCTGATGGGCGAGGTGCGTGACATCGAATCCGCGGAACTCGCCATCGAGGCCGCGGTGACCGGTCACAAGGTGCTTACCACCATCCACACGCCGCGCGCCTCCCAGATCATCGAACGCTTCGAGCAACTCGGCATCGAGCGCTGGAAGATCGCCCAGACCCTCAAGGCCGCCTGTGCCCAGCGTCTCGTGAAACTGCTGTGCCCCTATTGCAAGGAGCCCACCCAGGGGGTTTCCGAGGTGGATCGGAAAACCTTCTGTCTGGACGATTCGTGGGCCGACCTGCCTCTCTTCGAATCCAAAACGGGCGGTTGCCAGGAGTGCCGCAACACCGGCTACAGTGGCCGGACCGCGATCCTGGAAATCATTCCGATCACGCCCAAGGTTTCCGACCTCCTGTCCAAGGGCCAGATGACACCTTACGAACTGGAAGTCAAAATCGCCGAGGAAGGCGTGCTTCCCAACCTCCGCCGCAGCGGCCTGCGACTGCTGCGCGAGGGCAAAACCGACCTTGCCGCCGTCAGCAAGGTCATCGACATGACCTATACCGATGACTAGCGCCACCGCCACCGCGAAGAACGCCACTGCCAACGCTCCGGCCGACGCGCCGGCCCAAAAGGGACTGCTTGCGGCGCTCAACAAGCCGAAAAAGGTCAAGGAGTTCAGCAAGAAGGAACTCGTGGACATGTTCCGCGGCCTTGGTTCGATGCTTCGCGCGCAGATCAACACGGCGGACGCTCTCAAATATTACAGCCACGGCCTGCCGAACAAGGCGATGGTGGATGCCCTCACCCGCATCCGCGAGGATATCACTTCCGGCATCAACGTTCACGAGGCGTTCCGCCGCACCGGCCGTTTCAGCGAAACCATCGTCGGCCTGATCCAGGCGGGTTCGGACGCCGGACAGCTCCACTACGCGTTCCAGTCTCTCGCGGACCGGCTCAAGAGCGAGCTGCATTTCCAGAAGCAGCTCAAGAAGGCCACGGTCACTCCCGGCGTGATCATCGCCGTGCTGACCGGTGCGTTCATCGTTTCCCAGGTGAAGATCGTTCCGCAGGTGGAGGAGATGCTGAATGGGGTGAACGCCAAACCGGATGGCATGACGGCCATCTCGTTCAAGGTGAGCCATTTCACCCAGGCGACCTGGCCGGTCTTTGTGATCACCGTGCTTTCCATCGCCGCGGTCATCGTCAAGTCCGCCCACGTCCGCAACCTGATCCTCGGTTTCGCCATGTCACGCTGGCGCCTGCTGCGCCTGCTGATCATGAGCCTGCGCCAGATGACATTCATCTCCACCATCAAGCTGCTGCACTCCAACGGCATCAACCTCGCCAAGTCGATCCGGGTTTCCGCCAACAGCGTGAAGAGCACGCCGTTCTATGAGGAACTCCGCACCGCCGCCGACAAATACGAACACTCCGGTGTCCCGCTCTCAACGGCCTTCGCCAAATACACCTCGGTGGATGCCCAGGTGACCCACATGCTTGCCATCGGCGAAAAGTCCGCCTCGCTCGACGCACAGTTGGAAATGCTCGCGCTCATGTATGAGGAGGACTCCCAGACCCACATGACCACCTTCGCCGCAGCGATCAGCTTCCTTGTGCTCATCATCGCGGTGTTTCTCATCGCCGCGGTCTTCGTCGGCACCTTCCTGCCCATCTTCCTCATGGGTCCGAAGATGATGCAGGGCGGCATCTGACGGCAACGCCCACCGGAAATCCCACACCACCCATCGTCATGCAACTCACCCGATTCGACCGCTGGCTGCGCGAGAAGTTCGTGTATGAGACGCACATCCAGACGCTGCGTCCGCCGGAGTTCATTCCCGCAGGCATCCAGGCCATCGACTTGCCGGAGGCTCCCGGCAAGCGCTTCAAGCATCTCTTCATCGCCAAGCGCAGCCGCGATGCGGACGAACTGATCCGCGTGCTCAAGGAGAACAGCCAGATGTACAATACCCAGGTCGTGGACCGGGACGCCTGGTATGTCCCGTTCATCGCCCCCAAGGACAAATCCCTCACCTGGTGGCTGTTCTCGGTCGCCTTCTGCGCCATCTGCGCGTTTTTCGTGCTTCTGTATCTCAAGGGACTGGTCCAAGACCCGGAATTCCGTGCGAATTTCATGGATGCGCTGAAACTCCTAAAAAGTTGATTTCCTCCTTCCCATAAAGGTCCGAAATCCCTAATCAACTGGTCCTATGAAAACGCCGCGTCACACCCACCGCTTCCGCCGGGGTTTCACGCTTCTGGAAATGACGATCGTGATCATGGTCCTGATCGCCCTGATCAGCACCGGGCTGTTCGTCACCCGGAGAATGGACGATTGGCGGCTTGGCCGCGAAGCCTCGGAAACCCTGCGTCAGGTTTATTCCGCCCAGCGCATGTTCCTGGCGGACAATCCGACCCGCCTCGTCAGCAGCATCGTGGCGAATGATGTGGTTCCCTACCTGCCCAGCGGAGCCACCACCCTGCCCACGGTGAAATCGCTCACCAACACCAATCTGAGCATCATCGTCAACGTTTCTCCCCCCGTGATCAATGCCGGCTCAGGCGTCGTTTACGACCCCTCCGGCAGCAACCGGGACTCCCTCTGGGATGTGGGCGAATGATCAGGCTTATCACCACCACCATCCTGCTCGCAGCGGCTCCGCTCCATGGCGCGGAGTTCAGGCATGTCGGCGACTTCCTGCTACAGTCGCATTTCAAGCTCACCGGAGAAAAACAAACGCCAATCCCGATGAAACCCGTGGTCTTCCGGGTTTACACGGATGGAGTGAGGGTCAAAATCTCCGCCGAAGGTGATTCCGAATCGGGCACCACCTTTGAGATTTACCGCTCGGACGGCATCGGCCGCCAACGCTCCGGACGAGGGGCGCTTGAGGTCATCCCCGGCCTGCAAGCCACCACCAATAACGGCGGCGTCCTCCGCCACCTGCGTCTGTCCCGGGAAACCCTGACCATCACCACCTTCCCCGGCGTCTCGGACCAAACCATCATCAGTCACGCCATCGCGGCCGAACCGAAACCGCCCGCCGACAAGAAACAACAGACCGCCGACCGGAAATCCCCGCCGGAGCAACCATGAAACCCCTTCCCTCACCCAAGGCCCAGCCCGGCCGCCCGTCAGCCGACCCGATACCCTCGCTGCCGTCGTCGGTTCTGCCGAATTCCCCCGGCCCGTATTCCACCTCCAACCGTCGCTCGGCCGGCTGTTCGGTCCAGCGGGTTTACCCGTGGCTGCTCTCGACCAGTACTTTGATCGCCGCGGTTTTCTGCCTTCTCTACATCACCAAGCCGGTGATCGTTCCCGCTTCGACGACAAATGGCTCGATCTCGATGACCCCCGTCATGCCAGGCGCAATCGATCCGGTTTCCGGTTCATCGCTGCTCCCGATCAAGGACCGACTTCCGGGCGAAAAATCCGGCGCAAGCGTCACCGAGCCCGTTCCTGCGGATCCTCGCCGCGATCTTCCCGGCCCACCGACTCCGGGTTCGTTTGAGGAAACCAACCTCCGCATCCAGCACGTCCTCACCGCCGAGGCTCCGGGCGGCCACCTCGACCGCATTGATCTTGAGGTGCCCGTTCTCTATCAGAGCCGCAACCTGCGCTGGACTTCCGAGGAAGTGGCCGCCGCCCGCGCGCTGCTCGCCAAGCTGATGGACCATCAGGAAAAGACCCGCCAACTGCGCGGCGAGGGCATCGAACTCCTGGACGCGTGGAACCAACTCGTTTCCAACTCCATCCCCGCCACCGATCTGCGTGCGGACAGCCCGTCGCTGCCGGACAATCAGGAGGACGCCGCCGACTCGCCGCGGCCCGCCGGTTGGACCAGCCCCGAATCCATCCAAATCCAGCAACCTTCGGGAAAATGAACATCATCCGCCACATCGCGCTCGGCTCGCTCCTGCTGATTCCGGCCGCATTCGCCCAGAAGGTCACCGAGGAAACGCCCGAGGATCCCATCCAGAAGGCCATCCGCGAGTTCAACCAGCGCGAGAAGTCCTCCTCCAACGAGGTCACCGTGGTGCTCGGCGCTCCGGACGAGAAACCGGACGCCGAAACCCCAGCCGCAGAGCCCGAGCCCGCTCCGGTCCTGGTCACCGGCAAGCCGCCCGAAAACACCGAAGTCATCGCGGAGGAAACGGCAGCCGCCGAAGCCGAACCCGCGGCCGGCTCCGAAGCGGAGGCGGAACCCGCCGCCCCCCCGGAACCCCGCAAGGGCCTTGCCGTGCGCGTCGAGAAACTCCAGTCCGGCACCGGTGCAATTGATCCCTCACAGGTCAAACTCCTCGCCCCGTTCCCCGCCAAGGCGCTCTCCAAGGCACCCGACGGCTGGCGCATCGAGGCATCCGAGCACGCACCCGCGTTCCAGCGCGAGGTCGAACTGGCTCCCGGCCGCAGGATCACACTCAACATCCGCCCGCACCTCTTGGTCCCGGAATCCGATGACTCGACGATCCTCAGCGTGTCGGAACCCGGCTTCGATCCCGCACTCGGATACCGCCAGAACACCACCGTGGGCGCGGTGCTCTCCCGCTCGATCCGCCAGCTCGACGAGGATTCGAAAAACCTCGGCACCGCCATCGACAACCTCCAGCAACTCCTCGTTTCCCTGCCCCGACACGAACCCGAGCCGGTGGAAGAGCCCGCCGCTCCCGCCACCAATTCGAAACCCGCCAACAAGCGATGAAATCCTCCACTCTCCCCTTGGCATGCGGTGTGGCGCTCACCGCCATGTGCGCCGCCGCCGGCAGTCACTGGTGGTCCGTCCGCCAGTTCGTCGCTGCCGTCGATTCCGGGCTCCCCGTTTCCAACCCGGTCGTCACCCCGGCAGCCCCCGCCCCATCACCCAAACCGGAGAAACCGACACCACCAGCGGCCAAACCGGCCACGCTCGCCGCGAAACCGGCCGATTCCGCTTCCTCTCCCCACCAAAAGGACTTCTACGAATCCCTCATCCGCCGCATCGAGAATCTCCAGAACCAGAACCGCGACCTGCTCGACCAAATGGCCGAAACCAACCGCGACCTGATGAAACTGGAGTTCCGCGTGGACACCCACTCGGAGCAGTTCCGCCCGCTACCCGTCAGCGAAGACCGTATCGACACCACCTTCGATATGGAAACCGGCGTCCTCCCGCCCCGCGCCGAGCCGGTCACTATGCCGTCCTATGAATAAGATCATACCCGCCGCCGTCCGCTGCGGTATGACCCGCCTCATCCCCTTCTCCCTCGTCGCCTGCGGTTTCGCCACCGCAGCCGTCCCCGCCTGGAAATCCGATCTCACCAGCTCCGCTCCCGGCGCTTTCCCTGCCCTGAAACCCTCCGTGCTCGATCTCCAGGTCAGTTGGAAGGGCATGGTGGACTCCGGAAAACTCCGCATGGAGTTCGCACCCAAGGGTGTTGCCAAATCGGGCGCGCTTGTCGTCCGCTCCTACGCCAAGAGCCTCGGCCCCGCCGCCAAGCTGTTTCCCTATCAGAACAACTTCTGGTCGGAGATCGATCCCTCGTCCTTCAGGCCGAGGTTCTTCCATGCCGTGGAAACCGACAGCAAGGAAACCGTCAACACCACCACCCGCCACTTCGCCGACCGCGTGGAGAGCACCGAGATCGCCCGGCTCGACAAGAAGGGCTCCGAAACGCGCAAGGACCGCGTCTTCAGGTTCGCCCCCGCATTTGATATCTTTTCCGCCATGCTGCATGTCCGCAGCCAGAAGCTCGACAACGGGGACCGCATCTGTCTCGTCGTCCATCCTTTTGACACGCCCTATCTCCTCAACGTCCGGGTCGCAGGGCGCGAGCAACACATGGGCCGCGACGCCATCCGCCTCAGCGTCGGCATGCGCAAGATCGACCGCAAGACGCTCGAACTGCTGCCCTACAAGAAGATGAAAAGCGATGCCACGCTCTGGCTCAGCGACGATGCGGACCGCATCCCCGTCGAGTTCCGCGCCGCCGTCTTCATCGGTGACGTGCGCGCCACTCTCACAGGATTCAAGAAGATCTGATCTCTGCAATGACCGGACCCCACCCCAGCGAGCAAACGGATTCATCGGCCACCCGCCACCTGTGGGGCATTCCCGGATTGATCGGACTGCTGCTGCTCGTTGTCATCCTCGTCTGGCCCGGGATGCGGTCGGCGCCGTTTTCCGACGATGTGCCGCAACTCGAAAAATCATCACATTACTCTTCTTGGAAACAGATTTTCGAGCCGGACGCCTTCAACTTCTACCGCCCGGTCAAGAACACCATCTTCATGGCCGCCGCCTCGTTGAAAGATCAGCCGGTCGCGTGGCACATGATCGGACTGGTGGCTTACCTCGCCGCCACGGTTGGCGTTTACCGCATCGCCTCGGTCTGCCTGTCGAACCGGCGCGCCGCATGGATCGCCACCGCCATCTGGGCGCTGAGCCCAGCCTGTGTCTCCACCATCCTGTGGCTGAGTTGTGCCAATATCAGCATCGGACTGGCCATCGCCGCCATCGTCTTCGAGTGCCATGAGCGCGCCGCCGCCGATCGCAAGGCCGCATGGCTCGCCGGAGCGCTGGCCGCCTACGCCGCCACGCTGATGTGTTACGAGACGCTCATCGCCATTCCCGGCCTGCTGTTTCTCCGGGACTTGCAGCAGCGCCGCATCGGCTTCGACCGCCGCACCGTCGTCCGCTACGGGCTCTACACCTTGGTCGCGGTGGCGTTTCTGTTAGTCCGCTCGCATTTCTCTGCCAAGGCCATCGGCGGCAATGATTTCCACTCCGGCTTCGGCCCGGACACCAAGGCCATCCATCTCACGATTTCCGCCCCATGGTTCCTGTGGCGTCACTTCCTGATGTGGGTGTTCCCGTTCGGAAACCTCGAGTTGTTGGGGAGTTATCAATGGCTCAAGTCCGCTCCGCCGATGGTCCTCATTCTCTCGTGGGTGTTCCTCATCGGACTGTTAGGCGTCGCCGCCTTCCTTTGGAAACGCTTCCCGACGGCCGCCTATGGCATCCTGTTCTTCCTCGTCGCCAGTTTCCCCTCGGGCAATTTCCTTCCCGGTTTCAATGGCCCGATCAACGACGCTTATCTCACCATTCCCTCCATCGGTCTCGCACTGATCATCGCCGCCGTTTGCGAAAAGCTGCTGCGTGAAGCCGCAAAACGCCGCCGCGAGATGGATTCGGGCGTCGCCGCGCTGGCCGCCATCCTATTTCTCATCCTCGCCTGGCGCCTGCCCGTTTGCGGCGCCTACTTCCGCTATTGGGCCGCCGTTTGGAATGAACCGATCAAGCTGGTGCTGCTCATGTCCGACACCCGGCCCCACCAGTTCCAATCAAAGGCCTACGCTTCAACCCTGCTCCTTACCGCAGGCTATCTCGATCAGGCGGAAACCCTCGCCAACGAGGTGCTTGCCGAAGCACCGTGGAGTCCCCTCGCCAAGCTCACACTCGCCCGGGTGCTCGCCTTCCGCGGCGACCACGCGCGCGAACAAGCCGTCTATCAGGACATCCTAAGCACTCCCAATCTTCCGCAGAACCTCCACAACACCGCCACGGTGGAACTGGCCGAAGCACTCGCCAAAATCCCCGACCGGCGCGAGGAGGCCGCCGCCTTGTGCCGCTCCGCGCTGGGCGCGAAATACATGAGCCACAGCTTCCACCTCCGCGCCGTCATCTGCCTTGCCGGCATCTACGAAGCGCAAGGACTCAAGGACAAGGCCATCGCCACCATCCAGAAAGGCCTGGGCATCCATCGCGACTCGCCCGCATTGCAAAAGGCACTCGAACGGCTGACTTCCCGATAACTTCCCATGCGCCCCTATCCCGACAACTGGGCCGTCACCATCCCGATGGCCAATGAGGAGCAGGATTTCCGTCCCTTCGTCGCCCAACTCCGCAACGCGATGGATCAACTCGAAGGCGGCACCGTTTACTTTGTCGTCGATAATGCCTCCAAAGACCGCACCCTCGAACTCTGCCGGGAAATCGAGAAGGAGGATCGCCGCTTTCACACCGTCTGGGCACCGGAAAACCGCAACGTCGTGGACGCCTACCTGCGCGGCTTCCGCGAGGCGCTCGCCAAGGGCCATGAAATCATCATCGAGATGGACGGCGGACTCTCCCACGATCCCCGCGCCCTGCCCGGTTTCCTCCGCGCGCTGCACGAGGGCAACGACTGCGCCTTCGGCAGCCGCTACATCAATGGCGGCTCGATGGTCGATTCCGCATGGCGCCGCCGCCTCCTGTCCAAGGGCGGCTCGCGGCTCGCCAACGTCCTGTTAGGCGTCCGCTTCCATGACATGACTTCCGGATACCAGGCCTTCCGCCGCGAAATCCTCGAAAAACTGCTCCAATACCCGCTGCTCTCCAAGGCCCACTTCTATCAGACCGAAGTCCGCTACCTCCTCCGCCGCGAAAAGGCCATCGAGGTTCCCATCCACTACCGCGCCCCCTCTCCGCGCGTCTCCCAAAACGCCATCCGCAACTCCTTCGCCGTCCTCTTTTACTACACCTTCCTCCGATTCACAGGCCGATCCGCGAGGATCTGAGGCCAGAGGACGGAGGTCAGAGATCGGAAATCCTCTCTTAACTCTCAACTCTCAACTCCCCATGCCCACCGCGCTTGTCGTCACCAGCATCTCAGCCCCCAATGCCGTCCTGCGCTCGCTGGCCGAAGGCTCCGTCAGGCACGCTTGGGACTTCGTCGTCACCGGTGACACCAAAAGCCCCGCGGATTTTCATCTCGACGGCTGCCGTTTCCTTTCCATCGACGCCCAACAGGCCGGCCCGCATTCGCTCGGCCGCCTCTGCCCCACCCGCTCCTACTCGCGAAAAAACATCGCCTACCTCGACGCCATCGCCGCCGGCGCGGACGTCATCGTCGAAACCGATGACGACAACTTCCCCCGCGACACGTTCTGGCTGCCGCGCGAGCGAATCGTTTCCTGCCGCCCGGTGGAAACCGACGCCTGGGTGAACGTCTATGCCTATTTCTCGGATTCCTTCATCTATCCGCGCGGCCTGCCGCTCGACCACGCCCGTGCCACGCCGCCGGAGCCCGCCGGAGCCCGCGACATCGAATGCCCGCTCCAGCAGGGACTCGCCGATGCCAATCCGGATGTGGACGCCGTCTATCGCATGCTTTTCCCGCTGCCCTTCGGCTTCGATTCCGGCGTCGAGCCGGTCGCTCTAACAGCCGGCGCATGGTGTCCGTTCAACAGCCAGAACACCACCTTCTTCGCGGACATTTTCCCGCTGCTCTATCTTCCCGCCCATTGCAGCTTCCGCATGACCGATATCTGGCGCAGCTTTGTCGCCCAGCGCATCCTCCACCATCTCGGCTATCCGGTCATGTTCCATGAATGCACCGTCTGGCAGGAACGCAACGACCACAGCCTGCACCGCGATTTCCTCGATGAAATCCCCGGCTACCAGCACAACCACGAGATGCGCGCCGCTCTCATGGAACTCGATTTCGGCACCACCCGCGACATCCCCGCGATGATGGAAACCTGCTACCAAACGCTCATCCGCCGCGGCTGGGTGGGCGTAGCCGAGGAACCGTTGCTCAACGCCTGGTTCGCCGATCTCGCCGCCGCGACGTGAACGGTGGTCAGAGGTCAGGGAACCGTGGCTGGGACTACCAGTCCCAGCCCGTCCCGGGGACAACCTCTCCCCGGACCCCATGTCCCCGTGATGCGGCCGGAGGCGTCGCGGCGGGTGGAGGTCCCGTTGCCATGCGTGCTTTCGTTTCCGATCAGGCGACCTGAGGCATCCCGAAACTGCGTCCGGCTGCCGGATCCCGGGGACCGATGGGTGGTCTCGCTGCCAGCCAGTCGCCCGCTCGCATCCCGATAGATGGTGCTCGTGGTGCCGGAGTGGCTTCCATGGGTCGAGGCCGTGCCGCTGATCCGTCCGGTGGCATCGCGGAATGTCGTCCGCCCACCACCTCCGGCCGTGGTCTGCGTGGTGAACGTGCCGGTGATCCGGCCTGAGGCGTCGCGAATGACCGCCCGCTCGGTGCCGCCGGACTGTTTCTGGCGCTCAATCGTCTGGACGATCCGCCCGGAAGCATCGCGAACCACTTCGCGGCAGGTCTGGGCCGGGGAAACCGCAACCATCATCAATGAGACAGCCATCAGCCCGATCTTTGCCTTCATGCAGGGATAGACCATCAAATGAGGGATATCATTCAATCGGTTGGCTCAGCCGGTGAATGGAAACACCCATGCCTCCGGCGCGAAACGCTCCACCAACCAATATCCGATTTCAGATCACCCCATGTCTCGCAGCGGATCATCACCTCGAGCCGGAGCTTGGAATGATCAGGCCGTCAGGGCGGCGGATCGCCGCGCTCACGCATGAGGGCCTCGATCGCCATCAAGGTGGCCGAACTGCGGTTCTCACAACCCATCTTCTGGAAGCACTGGCTGGCGTGGTGCTTCACGGTGCGCTCGGTCATGCCAAGTAACACACCGATGTCCTGATTCGCCTTTCCCTGCGCGATCCAAGCGAGCACTTCCGCCTCGCGATGCGTCAGCCCGAAATCAAGCTGGAAAACCTCGAGGCGGGTAAAGTCCGGGCTCACGGCCGGGCGCGCGTCGAACTGGTCACGCAGCATCCGGTGACGGTCGAGACGCGCCCGCACCGCCGTCATCAGCTCCTCGTGGACGATCGGTTTCGACAGGTAGTCATCGGCCCCGAGGTTCATGCCGCAGCGCACGTCTTCCCGGTCGCCCTTCGCGGTAAGGAAGATGAAGGGTGTAAAAAGAAAGCCGGGATCCTGGCGCAGCGCCGCGATGACCTCGTGCCCATCCATCTGCGGCATCATCACATCACAGAGAATCAGGTCGGGCCTCTCCCTGCGCGCGGCATCAAGTCCTTCCTTGCCATTGGCGGCCGTGTGAACCGAAAAACCCTCCATTTCGAGAATGAAAGCGATGTTCTTGCGCATAGAGGCCTGGTCTTCGATGACGAGGATCTTCTTCATTGAGCGGGAAGCAGGGATGAGGTGTAGAGCGGAAGGCGAACGGTGAAGGTGGTCCCTTTCCCCGGAGCCGAGCGGAGCGCCACGCTGCCTTGGTGAAGTTCGGCACAACGCTTCACCATCACCAGGCCGAGACCGGTACCGGGGACGTCTCCGACGTTCGAGCAACGTTGGAAGGCGAGGAAAAGACTCGCCTGGTCTTCTTCCGGGATTCCGATGCCGCTGTCCCGGACTTCGCAGACGAGTTCGTTGCCCTCGCGACGCGCGGCGAGCAGCACTTCGGTGTTCTCCGGGGAGTATTTCACCGCGTTCTCGACCAGATTGCGGAAGATGGATCGGATGAGCGATTCGTCGCCCACCGCCTCGCCGAGATCCGGGCCGAAATCGTAACGCAGCGGGCATTTGCCGTGCGTGGCGGAGTTCGATTCATCGAGGATCCTTCCGAGCACCGATTCCACATCGAGAGGCCGCGGATGGAAGTGGATGCTACCGGATTCCATTCTCCCGAGCACGAGGATATCCTCCATCAGCCGGCTCATGTCGAGGTTGGCCGAGTGGATGTCATCGCAGAGTTCGCGGCGCTTGTCGGGCTGCAGCCGTTCATCGAAATGACGCATGATCTCCACCGCGGACATGATCACTCCAAGAGGCGTGCGGAATTCGTGGCTGACCATGCTGACAAAGCGGATCTTCATCTCGCCAAGCTCCTTCTCCGCGGCCAGGGCCCTGGTCAGTTCGTCGCGGGCGGCTTCGAGTTCGGCCGTGCGTTCGGTGACCTGGCGCTCGAGCGTCTGGTTGAGGTCACGCATGGCTTCCTCGGCCCGCACCGTTTCGGTGATGTCGCGGTGAACCGTGACAACCTCGGTGATTTCCCCGCCGGGATTCTTGACCGGATAGAGCAGTCCTCCGATCCAGCGGATCTCGGGTGGATCGGTATTCACCGGGAAGGGGACGGGCGGCACCACCACGACTTCCCCCTCGAAGGCCTTGCGGATCAGGTCCACCGCTCCGGATGCGTTGAGGTCGGGATCCTTGAGGACGTTGAAGGCAAGCCCTTGCTCGTCGGTGAGACCGAACATCTTTCGCCATGCATTGTTGAAGCGGACGCATTGTCCGTCCGGCCGGAAGACCTGGACGCTCAGCGGGCTTTGATCGAAGAGAAGCTCCCAACGTTGTTCATTGGTCCGCGCCACCGCCGCCGTCTCCTGCAGCACTCGCTCCATCTTCGCCGTCATCCGGCGGTGGCAGACGAAAGCGACCGTTGCCATCACCAACACCACACCACCGGAAAACGCGGCCACCTGACCGACTGAGAACCATCCACCAGTCGCGAGCACCGGATCGTGAAGACTTGCGCACAGCGGAACAACGGGGGACATCTGATCGAATCGGTCGGTTATCAGCCACACCAGGACGGAGAAGTCAATGGATTGGCAGGGGATGCGGCGAATTGGTGATTCGCTGATGCGGCCGGGAAGGACTGGACTTTCGTCCAATAGGCAAGGTGGGGATTTCCGGCAGACTCCGCGCTTCGTGAAAGCTACGTCCATCGTCCACCTCCTGACTTTCCTGCTGCTCTCTGTGACCCTGCTGCGTGCCGATTTCATGGACGGGCAGGTTCCGGACCTCGCGCTCAACGCCCGCCAGCGCCCCAGCGTCAACACCCGGTCCGTGGCGGTGGATCCGATGACGAAGAAGGTTTTTGTCTCCGACCCGTTCAGCCACCGGGTTTTGCGTTACGGCTCGTCCGAGGCCTTGCAGTCCAATGCGGCGCCGGAGGCCGTCATCGGCCAGCTCGATACTTTCGCCAATTCGCCGGCCACGACTTCGCGTACTTTGGACGGCCCCACCGGCATCACCGTGGACGGCGGCGGGCGTCTTTGGGTGGCCGACTCCGACAACAACCGGATCCTGCGCTTCGACAACGCCTCAACCCTAGCCAGCGGGGCGATCGCGTCCGGGGTTCTCGGGCAGGACGATTTCGTGACCAAGACATCCGGCCTGGCCGCGAACCGGGTCAATACCCCTACTGCGCTTGCCGTGGACAGCAGCGGCAGGCTGTGGGTGGTGGACGGGGAAAACCAACGCGTGCTCCGTTGGAACAATGCCGCCGCCCTCGCGAACGGAGCTGCCGCCACGGCCGTGCTCGGTCAGGCCGCTTTCACGACGCAAGCCATCGGCACCACCGCCTCGACCTTGAGCAGTCCCACGGCCCTCGCGCTCGAGGAGTCAGGTGGTTCGCTAGTACGCCTGTGGGTGGGCGACTGGGCAAACCGCCGCGTGCTGGCCTACAACAACCCCGCCACCAAGGCGAACGGCGCGGCTGCGGACAAAGTGCTGGGCCAGACCAATTTCACGACAGGCACTTCAAATCCGCTGAGCGCCTCGACCATTCTCGGCGTTGGCGCGCTGGTCATACAGGGCAACGATCTTTGGGTGGCGGACACCAGCTCGCGACGCGTGGTCCGCTTCGCCAATGCCGGTTCCAAGGCGAACGGCGCGGTCGCCGACTCATTGCTCGGGCAGAGCAGTTTCACCGCCACCGTGGCCAGCACCACAGCTGAATACCTCCGCGGCCCCCGAGGTCTGGCGGTGGATGGACCGCGGCTGTGGATCGCGGATTTCACCAACGATCGAGTGGTGAGGCATGAGAATGCCGCGACGAAATCCGGAGTCGTGGCACCTGACAGCACGCTCGCCGAGGAGGGCTTTGGTGACACCGAAAGCGCCTCCGTCCAAGGCCTCGCCACGGATCCGGCGACCGGTAAGCTCTTCGTTTCCGACTCCGGAAGACACCGCGTCCTGCGCTACGCCAGCGTGGCCGCCTTGCATGCGGGATCCCAACCGGAAGCGGTGCTCGGCCAACCGGATTTCCAGACCACCACGGCTGGCACCACCGCCTCCACGCTATACAGTCCCCGCGGCATTCATGTGGACCGGCTCGGCAACCTGTGGGTGGCCGATGCCGGAAACAACCGCGTGCTGCGCTTCGCCGGAGCGGCGACCCTGGCGAGCGGCGCGGCCGCCGTTCAGGTTTTCGGCAGCACCTCTTTCACCGCCGCGGGCAACGGTATCGGCGCGGATGGCCTGAACCTGCCCATGGGACTCGTCACCGAGTGGGAACTCACCGGCGGACGCTTCGTCAATATCCTGCGGCTGTGGGTGGCCGATACTGGAAACAACCGCGTGCTCCGCTTCGACGCGCCCCTGACGGCCGGAAACGGCGCAGCGGCGGTGGGTGTGCTCGGCCAGTTCAATTTCAGCAACGCCGCCAGCGGCCTCAGCTCCACCACCATGAACTCCCCCGGTGCGCTCGCCGTGGACGGCACCGGCCGACTTTGGGTGGCGGATCGCTCGAACAAACGAGTACTGCGCCATGACAGCGCCGCCACCAAGGCCAACGGAGCGGCCGCCAACGGAGTGCTTCTCCAACCGGGCTTCACCAGCAACTCGTTCGCCTCCGACCCCGTCTCGATCGCCGTCACGCCGCAGGGCCGACTGTTCATCAGCGAGTATTCCCAGAAACGCGTGCGCTGGATCGACGGCGCCGCCACCAAGGCCAACGGCAACTACGTGGACGGCCAACTCGGTGCCCACGATCCCACTGCCTATCCCGGAAACCCCCACTGGCGCGTCCTCAATGGGCCGACCGCCATCTGCCTCGAGCCCGGCAGCAGCCGCCTCTGGGTCGCCGATACCAACGTCCTCAAACGCTTCACCCCGGTCGTCCTCAGCCGCATCACCGGGTATGGCATCGACTCGATGAACCGCTTTCAGCTCACCATCCTGGGAAGCGGCGGCGAGACCTATCAGATCCGCTCCTCCACCGACCTCATCGACTGGAGCACTATCGAGCAAACCTCCACCGTCCCAAGCTCCGGCACCACGGTGATGAACTGGACTTCGGCCGCACCGATCAGTGGCCCGCGCAAATTCTTCCGCCTTCAGCTTCCCTGAGACCTGCCGGACTTTCGTCCAATGGCGGGAGCCCGCCGGGGCCCACATCCGGTAGGGGCGGCGGGATTGCCGCGCCTGCGACTTGGCCAAGCGGGGTGCGGCTGCGCCGGAGGCGTTGCGCCGCTGCGAGCGGCCGGGGCTTTCAAACCCATGCCTCACGGAGGGTTCTCATCCCGCCACCCCTCGCTGAGGGGACTGAGGCGCGAAATAAAAAGACCACCCC
>Ga0315904_10000220_pt1 | contig 93968 bp, 72 predicted proteins | sample LakEriMetagenome_6_FD_203529 | JGI IMG/M metagenome (GOLD analysis project Ga0315904, IMG submission 203529) | Freshwater fungal communities from buoy surface, Lake Erie, Ohio, United States - Buoy 12 MA120 | ecosystem: Environmental > Aquatic > Freshwater > Lake | place: USA: Lake Erie, Ohio...
CGGCAATTTCACCGTCACCAATCTGCCGCCGTCGGATGCGACCGGCTATCTCGTCACGCAGACGCAGCCTGCGGGCTTCATCAACGGCACGGTCGACCCGCCGACGACCGGCGGCACCGCGCCCTCGAACGGCGGCACCTACGCTCGCCCCGACACCAGCGGCAACTCCACCTACACGGGCGTCGTGCTCGGCGGCGCGACCGCCGCCGTGCGCTACAACTTCCCCGAGATCAAACAGCCGTCGCTGTCGGGCTTCGTCTATCTCGACAAGAACTTGAGCAACATCCGCGATCCGGCGACCGACACCGGCATCAGCGGCGCAACGGTACGGCTGCTGAACGCGACGACGCTCGCGCAGATCGCGACCACCACCACCGGCGCGGACGGCGCCTATGCGTTCACTGGCCTCGATCCGCTGACGCTCTACACTCTTGAGGAGCCTTTGCCGACCACGCCCGCGAACCTGCGCAACGGCGCGGTCAATCCAGGCAAGCAAGGCGACTCCGACTTCACCAGTGCATTGGCACAACCCAACACGCCGGTCGCGGACACTGACCGGATCGCGAACATCGACCTCGGCAACGGTGCCGACGGTACGGTCTTCAACTTCGGCGAGCGCCAGCTCGCGAGCGTCAGCGGCCTCGTCTATGTCGACAAGAACCGCAACAACGTGCTCGACGGCACGGACACCGTCCGTCTCGCCGGCGTGACGGTGCGCTTGGTGCAGGGCGCGAGCTGCGCCGCCGGCACTGAGCTGCAGACCACCACCACCGCGGCGGACGGCACGTATTCGTTCAGCGGTGTGCTGGCCTTCCAGAACTACCTCGTCTGCGAGACCCAGCCCACGGGGTACGGCGTCGGCAACGCCAACGGCACGGCCGGCAGCAACCAGATCGCGATCACCGACCTCGCCGCCGCCGGTTCCGCCAACAACAACTTCGGCGCGCTGGTCGGCTCGCTGGCCGGCTCCGTGTACCACGATACGGGCGCGGGCACCGCGGCCAACTTCAACAACGGCATCCGTGACGCCGGTGAACCGGGCATCGCGGGCGTCACCGTGACGCTCACCGGCACCGACGCGCTCGGCGCGACGGTCAACCGCACGGCGACCACCGACGTTTCGGGCAACTACCTGTTCGACGACCTGCTCGCCCCGGGCGCGGGCGGCTACACCGTCACCGAGGGCGCCATCCCGCCCTCGGCCGGGACCTTCCTCGACGGCAAGACCACCGCCGGCGCGGCGGGCGGCACCGCGACCGCCGTCAACACGCTGCCGAGCGCGATCAGCGCGATCAACCTCGGCGCGGGTGTGCAGACCACCGGCTATATCTTTGGCGAGCTGCCGAACGGCGGTATCACGGGCACGGTCTACGTCGACCGCAACCGCAACAACGCGATGGATGCGGTGCCCACCGACGGCCGCATCGCCGGCGTCACGCTCACGCTGCGCGATGGCACGAGCTGCAGCGCGGGCACGGTGCGCGGCACGACTACGACCGATGCCAACGGCCAGTACGCATTCAGCGATGTCCCGGGCGGCGGCACCTACACGGTCTGCGAGACGCAGCCTGCGGGCTATGCCGACGGCACCGTCAATCCCGGCACCAACGGCGCGAGCAGCGCCGCCAACGCCATCACGATCACCAACCTGCCTTCGACCGGTTCCACCGACAACAACTTCGGCGAGCGTGTCGGCTCGCTCGCGGGTTCGGTGTACGTCGATTTCTCGGCGGCGACCCCGGCCAACACCAACAACGGCATCCGCGACGCGGGTGAGGCCGGCATCGCCGGCGTCACGGTGGCGCTCACGGGCACCGATGCCGCGGGCGGCGCGGTCAACCGCACGACCACCACCGACGCGAACGGCAACTACGCCTTCGACGACCTGCTCGCCGGCACCTACACCGTCACCGAGGGCGCCATCCCGCCTGCCGCCGGCAGCTTCAACGACGGCAAGACCACTGCGGGCGCGGCGGGCGGCACGGCGACTCCCGTCGACACGCTGCCGAGCGCGATCAGCGCGATCACGCTCGGCGCCGGGGTGCAGACCATCGGCTACATCTTCGGCGAACTGCCGCGCGCCGGCATTAGCGGCACCGTGTACGTCGATCGCAACCGCAACGACACGATGGACCCGGTGCCGACCGACGGTCGCATCGCCGGCGTGTCGATCACGCTGCGTCAAGGTACGAGCTGCAGCGCCGGCACGGTGCTCGGCACCGCCACCACGGGCGCGGACGGCACGTACGCCTTCAACGACCTCTCGGCCGGTCTCGACTACGCGGTCTGCGAAACGCAGCCTGCGGGCTACGCCGAGGGTGTCGCCAACGCCGGCACCAACGGCACGAGCAGCGCGACCAACGCCATCGCCGTCACTAACCTGCCGTCGACCGGTTCGGCGGGGAACCACTTCGGCGAGCGCATCGGTTCGCTCGCGGGGTCGGTGTACCAGGACACGGGCGCGGGCAACGCCGCGAACTTCAACAACGGCGTGCGCGACGCCGGCGAACCCGGCATCGCGGGAGTCGTCATCACCCTCACGGGTACGGACGCGGCAGGTGCGGCGGTGAACCGCACTGCGACCACCGACGCCAACGGCAACTACGCCTTCGACGACCTGCTCGCCGGCACCTACACCGTCACCGAAGGCGCGATCCCGCCTGCTGCAGGCACGTTCCTCGACGGCAAGACCACCGCGGGTGCAGTGGGCGGTACGGCGACCGCCGTGGGCACGCTGCCCTCGGCCATCAGCGCGATCGCCCTCGGCGCAGGCGTCCAGACCACGGGCTATATCTTCGGTGAACTGCCGAACGGCAGCATCAGCGGCACGGTGTACATCGACCGCAATCGCAACGACACGATCGACCCGACGCCGACCGATGGTCGCGTCGCGGGCGTCACCGTGACGCTGCGCGAAGGCACGAGCTGCAGCGCGGGCACGGTGCTCGGCACCACGACGACGGCGGCGGACGGCACCTACACGTTCGGCGGCATCGCGGGCGGTGGCACCTATACGATCTGCGAGACGCAGCCGACCGGCTACGCGAGCGGCGCCACCAACCCGGGCACCAACGGCACGAGCGGCGGCACCAACGCCATCACCATCACCAACCTGCCCACCACCGGCTCGGCGGGCAACAATTTCGGCGAGCGCGTCGGCTCGCTGGCGGGTTCGGTGTACATGGACACCAACAACGACGGCCAGAAGCAGGCCGGCGAGCCGGGCCTCGCGGGTGTCGTCGTGACGCTCACGGGTACGGATGCGACGGGCGCTGTGCTCAACCGCACGGCGACGACCGATGCCAACGGCGACTACCGCTTCGACGACCTGCTCGCCGCAGGCGCGGGCGGCTACACCGTCACCGAACAGGCGACGCAGCCGACCTTCGAGGGCAAGGCCACGATCAACGGCCGCACCACCGCCGGCAGCACTGGCGGTACGGCGACCGCGGTCGCGACGCTGCCCTCGGCGATCAGCGCCATCCCGCTCGCCGCGGGCGCGGATTCCACCGCGCACCTCTTCGGCGAACTGCTGTCGGTCGGCCTCTCGGGCACGGTGTTCGCCGACCTCGCCAACGACGGCGTGCAGCAGTTGCCCGCCGACCTTGGTCTCGCGGGCGTCACGCTCGACCTCACCGGCACCGATGACCTCGGCGCCGCGGTGAGCGCGACCACCACGACCGCCGCCGACGGCACCTACAGCTTCACGGGCCTGCGTCCCGGCACCTACATCGTGACCGAGCCGACGCAGCCCGCCGGCACCGTCAACGGCATCACCACCGCCGGTTCGACGGGCGGCACGGCGACACCGGTCGCCACGCTCCCCTCGGTGATCAGCGCCATCCCGCTCGTCACGTCGGGCGCGTTCTCCACCGGCAACAACTTCGCCGAGATCCCGAACAACAGCGGCATCGGCGGTCGCGTCTGGCTGGACCTCGACAACGACGGCGTGATCGACGCCGGCGAGTCGGGCATCGCGGGCGTCAGCGTGACGCTCACCGGCACCGACACCATCGGCCGTCCGGTCGAGCGCACGCTCACCACCGACGCGCAGGGCGGCTATCTCTTCGAGAACCTGGCGCCGGGCAGCTACACGGTGACTGAGCCCACGCAGCCGGCCGGCACGCTCAACGGTCGCACCATCGTCGGCAACGGCGGCGGCACGGCGACGGCCGTCACGACGCTGCCATCGGCGATCAGCGGCATCACGCTCGGCATCGGCCAGATGGTCACGGCCAACAATTTCGGCGAGATCCCGCCGGCGCGCATCGCCGGCCGAGTCTATGCCGACAACAACGACAACGGCGTCCTCGACAGCAGCGAGACCGGGCTTGCCGGCGTGTCGCTGGTGCTCACTGGCACCGATGACCTGGGCGCAGCCGTGAACCTCACGCTCTCGAGCGGCGCCGACGGCGGCTACGCGTTCGAGAACCTGCGCCCCGGCACCTACACCGTCACCGAGCCGACGCAGCCGCCGGGCACCGTCAACGGCATCACCACCGCGGGCTCGCTCGGCGGCACGGCGACGCCGGTCTCGACGCTGCCCTCGGCGATCAGCGGCATCGTGCTGCCGGTCGGTGGCGCGGCGACGGGCAACAACTTCGGCGAACTCGCCCAGTCGCCGGACCTGCGCGTCATCAAGACCCACACGGAGCCGGTCTTCACCGTCACCAAGCCCGCCACCTACTCGATCCGCGTGCTCAACCTCGGCGAGATCGCGACCAGCGGCCCGTACACCATCGAGGATCGGCTGCCCGCAGGCCTGACGCTCACCTCGACGCCCAGCGGCGCGGGTTGGAGCTGCACCGGCGCAGCCGGCGCGTCGTCGTTCAGCTGCACGTCCTCGACCGTGGTCGCGGCGGGCGCCACCAACCCCAACGCGATCACCGCGGTCGCGATCGTCGGCCCGGCGGCGCTCAACGCGCCGATCGCCAACAACGCGGTGCTGGTCGAGGGCGGCGGCGAGATCCCGGCGCGTCGTCCGACGCCCGCCGAGCGCGATGCGTTCAACAACAACCCGGGCGCGCTGCCGGAGTGCACGGCCGCGCCGCCGCGCAATGCCTGCCGCGACCCCGAGGACGTGCAACAGTCGGCGAACCTCGCGGGTACGGTCTGGTACGACATCGGCACGGTGCAGCGCCAGCTCGATGCCCGCGACCGGCTCAAGCAAGGCTGGATCGTCGAGGTGATCGACGTCACGGGCGCCGATCCGTCGCGGCCGAACGCCGCCGGTGAGCGGGTGTCCGTCTCGTCGGCCACGGGCGGCGATGACGATTCGCGTGCGACCGCCGGCGGCACGCCGGGCGCCGTGGTGGCGCGCGCCTTCACCAAGGCCGACGGCACCTACCTCATCGAGAACCTGATCCCGAACATCGACTACGCGGTCCGCTTCCGCGACCCGAACTCGAACGTCGTGTTCGGCTATCCGGTCAACGGCGAACGCGGTCCGGGCTCTTCGGGTGCGTCGTGTCTCGCGCTCAACAAACCGGTCAACCTCGAGAGTTCCTGCGTCGACACCGGCGCCGCACCGCAGTTGACCGTGCGCCTCGCGCCGGGCCGCAACCTCGTGCAGCAGAGCTTGCCTATCGACCCGACGGGCGTCGTGTATGACTCCGGCCTGCGTACGCCCGTGCCGGGCGCCACCGTCACGTTCGCGCCGGTCGGTACCTGCGCGGGCTGGGACCCGACCGAAGACATCGTCGGTGCGACCCTCGGCGGCTACAGCGTGTCCGGCAACGCCATCTCGAAGGTGACGGGGGCGGACGGTCTCTACCAGTTCCTGCTGTCGCCCAGTGCGCCGGCGCGCTGCACGTTCGCGCTCACGGTGACGCCGCCCTCGGGCTACAGCTTCATCTCGAAGTTGATCACGCCGACGCCGGGGACGCTCTCGCCGCCGGGTGGTCCGGGCGCGTTCTTCAATGTGCAGCCGCAGGCCGAGGCGCCGACCGGCCCGGTGGGCCCCGCGACCACCTACTACCTGTCGCTGTCGGCCGGTTCCGCCGCGCCGAACATCCTGCGCAACCACATCCCGCTCGACCCCGCGCTGCCGGGCGCCGTGCTGCTCGACAAGACCGGCGACCGCTCGGTCGTCGAACTCGGCGACAGCGTGCGCTACAGCATCACGGTATCCGTGCCCTCGGGCGCGCTGCCGCGGCAGACCACGGTGGTCGACCGCTTGCCCGCCGGCTTCACCTACATCGCAGGCACCGCGACGGTGAACGATCGGCCGATCGTCGATCCGCAGGGCGGCGTCGGTCCGACGCTCGCGTTCAACCTGGGACCGATGGGCGACACGCGGCAGTTGGTGCTGCGCTACCGCGTGCGCGTCGGCGTCGGCGCGCAGGAAGGCGACGGCGTGAACCGCGCGCAGGCCCAGTCTTGCGGCGTGCCCACGGGTTGCGTCGATGCCGGCTTCAACCCGCTGCCGGGCAGCGTCGCCACCAACGAGGACCGCTACCGCGTGCGCGTCACGGGCGGCGTGTTCGGCACCGAGGCCTGCGTGCTCGGCAAGGTGTTCGTCGACTGCAACAACAACCACATCCAGGATCCGGAAGAGATCGGCATCCCGGGCGTGCGCTTCGTGATGTCGGACGGCACCACGCTGATCTCCGACAGCGAAGGCAAGTACAGCGTCTGCGGCCTCGAGCCGAAGAGCACCGTGATGCGCGTCGACCCGCGCACGCTGCCGCGCGGCGCGCGCATGACGACCTCGAGCAACCGCAACTTGGGCGATGCCGGAAGCCTCTGGCTCGACCTCAAGAACGGCGAGCTGCATCGCGCCGACTTCGTCGAGGGCAGTTGCGCCGCGCCGGTGATCGACCAGGTGAAGGGCCGCCGCGCACAGGGCGAGATCCGCGCGCCGGAGACCGAGCGCAAGGACGGCCCGGCGCTGCGCTTCGAGAGCGAAGGGCCCTACATCGGCCCCGTGCAGCCCCGCGAGGCGGAACGCGCGACCCCCGTCAACCCCGAGCAGAAGGGAGGCGCCCATGGCACGCCGTGACCTCCCCCTCGTGACGATGACCGTCGCGACTGTCGTGGCCGCGATCCTCGCGACCGCGTCGACGGTGAGCGTCGCCGACGGATCGCCGCCTGCGTACACGCCGGTGCTGCCGACCGACGCGCAGTTGCTGCCGCGGCAGCCCGCCGACGCTTATGCGCCCGGTCGCAGCGACGATGGCGTCATGGGCCGTGGCGCTGACGGCCCCGGCGCCGTGAGCCGCATCGTCGTCGAGGCGGACCGCAATGGTGTCCCTGCGGATGGCCAGAGCGCCGTCGAGTTCGTGGTGCGCCTGTTCGATGCCGACGGCAAGCCCGTCGCCAGCGGCTTCGCCACGATCGAACATTCGGCGGGCCGCATCCTGCTGCCCGGCGCGCGCACCGACGAGCTCGGCCCCCGCGGCCGCGACGCCGATCGCGCGGTCCCGGGCGTGCAGTTGCCGATCATCGATGGCGTCGCGCGCTTCAAGCTGCTCGCGCCCGCCGAAGCCCAAGATGTGAGGGTGCGCGTCACCGCCGGCGGTCGCCAGGCCTCCGGCCTCGTGACCTTCGTGCCCGAGATGCGCGACATGATCGCCGCGGGCCTCGTCGAGGGCATCGTCGATTTCCGCGACAAGGCCCTGGTCGGCGCCTCGCGCAACGGCGACGGCTTCGAGCGCCAGCTCGACGCCTGGTCGCGCAGCTGGAACGACGGCAAGGCGAACGCCGCCGCGCGCGCCGCGTTCTACCTCAAGGGCACGATCGCCGACGACCTGCTGCTCACCGCCGCCTACGACTCCGACAAGGACACGCGCCAGCGCTTGCTGCGCGACTACTCGCCGGACGAGATGTACCCCGTGTACGGCGACTCGTCGCTGCGCAGCTTCGATGCGGTCTCGGGCAGCAAGCTTTATGTCCGCGTCGACCGCGACCGCAGCTACGCGATGTTCGGCGACTTCGTCACCGGCGACGGCTTCTCGCAGCCCTTCGGCCAGGGCAGCGTGGCCTCGCTCAAGCAGCGCAGCTTGGGCGCCTGGAACCGCACCGCCACCGGCGCGCGCCTGCACCACGAGCAGGGCAACCTGACCGCGAACCTCTACGTGTTCGAGGACTCGCTGCGTTCGGTGGTCGAGGAGTTCGCGAGCCAAGGCTCGGGTCCCTATGCGCTGCGCAACAACGAAGTGCTCGAGGGCAGCGAGAAGGTCGAGGTCATCGTGCGCGACCGCAACCAGACTTCGCGCATCCTCAGCGTGCGGCCGCTGTCGCGGCTCATCGACTACAGCTTCGAGCCGTTCTCCGGCCGCATCCTGCTCGCGCAGCCGCTGCCGGCTTTCGACATGGACCTCAATCCGGTCTCGCTGCGCGTCGGCTACGAAGTCGACCAGGGCGGCCCGGACTTCTGGGCGGGCGGCGCCGATGCGCAGTGGCGCATCACCGACGCGTTCGAGGTCGGCGGATCGTACGTCGATGACCGCAACCCGCTCGCGCCCTACGAACTGCGTTCGGTCAACGCCACCTGGCGCATGGGCGAGCGCACCGCGCTCGTCGTCGAGTACGCGGACAGCACGAGCACGGTCAACACCAACTCCGCCAACCAGGCCATCGCGCCTGGACTTGCGGGGGCGGTCGGCGAGGTATCGGGCGAGGCGCTGCGCGCCGAGTTCGCGCATCAGGGCGAACGCACCGAGGCGCGCATCGCCTACGGCCGCTCGGATCCCGAGTTCGACAACACCGCCGCGCCGCTGTCGGGGGGACGCGAGGAGTTCTTCGCGCAGGCCGCGCTGCGGCTCGGCGAGTCCGCACGGCTCTATGCCGACGGCTGGCGCAGCGAGGACCGGAACCCGGGGGGCGGCGAGCGCCAGTCCGCGGGCGCGGGTCTCTTGTTCGATCTCACCGAGGCGCTGCGCATCGATCTCGGTGTGCGTCGCCACGAAGAAGTGGTCGGCGCGCAGGGCAACGGCTTCCTCACGATGCCGTTCGGCCTGACCGGCGGTCTCTCGGGCAGCCTCGCGAGCGGCTCTGCGGGCGGCGCGCTCGGCTTCGGCGCGCAGGTGCTCGATCCCGCGACCGGTCGGCCGGTGATCGTGCAGGGCGGGCTGCCGCCTGCCGTCTCGACGCTGCCTGCGGGTACACGCCTCGAGAGCGACACGGTGCGCCTCGGCGCCTCGTGGCGCATCGCCGAGCCGTTCCGCATCGGCGCCGAATACGAGACCGACATCAACGGCGATGATCGTCGTCGCGCCGCGATCGGTGCCGATTGGCAGTTCCTGCCGCGCACGCGCCTCTACGGCCGCTACGAGCAGCAGGACGGCTGGGTGCAGATGGCCGGCGTCACCGACACCGGGCGCGATGCCTCGGCGTTCGCCTTCGGCGTCGAGACCACCTACATCCGCGACACGCAGCTTTTCAGTGAATACCGTCTGCGTGATGCCGTCTCGGGCCGCGACCTGCAGTTGGCCTCGGGCCTGCAGCACGCCTGGGACGTGCGCGAGGGCTTGCGGCTGACCGCCGGCTACGAGCAGATCGACGTGATCTCGGGCGAGACCGCCAAGAGCAACGCCGCCGCGTTCGGGCTCGACTGGACGTCCGCCGCGCTGTGGCGCGCCAGCACGCGCGTCGAGTTCCGCCAGAGCGGCGACATCGGCAGCACGCCGGATGACGACCGCTTCGACACGGTGCTGTGGCAGGCCACGGTGGCACGCAAGCTCGACCGCGACTGGACGCTGCTCGCGCGCAACTACCTGCTGCACACCACCTACGACCGGGGCGGCGAGGTCTTCCAGGACCGCGCGCAGCTCGGCCTCGCCTACCGCGACACCGACACCAACCGCGTCAACGCGCTGGCCAAGGTGGAGTACAAGGTCGAAGAGGATTCGAGCAACGCGCTGATCGGCGATCTCATGAGCCGCGCGTGGATCGCCTCGGCGCATGCCGATTGGCATCCGTCGCGGCCGTGGTGGATCACGGGCCGCGTCGCCGGCAAGTGGCAGAAGGACCGCTTCGAGAACGGCGTGCGCGACGAGTTCCGCGCGCAGCTCGTCTCGGGCCGTGCCGTGTACGACCTCACCGAGGACTGGGACGTCGGCGTGCTCGCCGCCGCGCAGTTCGGCCAGCGGGGCGCCGTGCAGAAGGCGTTCGGCGTCGAGGTGGGCCGGCTGCTGCGCCAGAACCTCTGGCTGTCGGTGGGCGCCAACTTCACCGGCTTCGACGGCGACCGCGACCTCGCCGGCTACGAGTACACCCGCGAAGGCGTCTACATCCGCCTGCGCTTCAAGTTCGACGAGCACCTCTTCAAGGGCTCGGACCGCGAGATCAACCGGAGTCTCGACCGATGACCACGACCCCCCGACTTCCCCTCCTGCTCGCCTGCGCCCTCGGCGCTGCGGCCCTCGGTGTCGCGCTCGTGCCGGCGCCGGTGATCGCGCAGTCCGGCGCGACCGCGCTCGCGCCCGAAAAAGCGCGCATCTCGGACCCGGTGATCCAGGCCGACTACGACGGCTATCTCGCGCTGCAGGAGCGCATCAAGGCGCTCAACGACGGCGGCCGCCGCGTCGCTGATTACCACCTCTCCAAAGCGCAGTGCTGGCTCGATGTCAGCTTCCACGAGTACACGCGCAACGACCGGGGTCCTTTCCCGCAGGCGGCGCTGACCGAGAGCGAGAAGCTGGTCGTCGCGATGGAGCAGGGTGTTTCGCCGCTGCCCACCGACACGCCGCTGGTCGGCGAGGCCGTGATGCTGCGCCCCGATCTTTGGGAGCGCGCCCGCGCGCTGCGCGGCGAAGAGGGCTTCCAGTGCGCGGCGCAGAAGACCGCCTGCGCCGAGGTCGAGCTGGTGCATGCCGGCAACGAGCACGCGCAGCAGCAGTGGCGCCATGCCAAGCCCTACGTGCAGAAGGCCGAGGACCTGCTCGCGCAGGCCTCGAGCGAGGCTGCGGCCTGCCGGGCCGCTGCCGTCCCGCCCGTCGTTCCCGCCACCGTCGCCGCCCGCCAGAACTGGTTCGGCGTCGAAGTCGTGTTCGCGTTCGACCGTCATGGGGTCGCCGACATCCGTCCGGCAAGCCGTGCGCAGCTCGATGCCCTGGCCGAACGCCTCAAGCGCGACGGCCTCGTGGTCGAGTCCATCGATCTCGTCGGCCATGCCGACCGCCTGAACTCCACCGGCAGCGGCGACTACAACCAGCGGCTGTCCGAGAAGCGCGTCGCCACCGTGCGTGACGAACTGGTGCGCCTCGGCGTCGATCCGCAGCGGATCCGCACCGAGGCCCGAGGCGATGGCACCCCGGTCGTGGACTGCAACGGCCGCGGCCTGTCGCGGGCCGCACTCCAAGAGTGTCTGCTGCCGAACCGTCGCGTCGACGTGCAGGTCCGTACGCGGAGCCCTTGATTAATCGGCGAAGTCGGCGCTAAGTATCGGCTCCCGTCCATGCCGCCGCAGGGAGCCGAACGATGGCCACGATCAACGTCAACGGACAGCCGCTCGAGACCGACGCCACGCCCGACACCCCGCTGCTCTGGGTGCTGCGCGACCACCTCGGGTTGACCGGCACCAAATTCGGCTGCGGACAGGCGCTGTGCGGCGCCTGCACCGTGCACATGGACGGCCAGCCGGTGCGTTCTTGCGTGGTGCCGCTGTCCTCGGTCGGCAGCGCCGCCGTCACCACCATCGAAGGCCTCTCGCCCGACCGTTCGCACGCCGTGCAACAGGCCTGGATCGAGCTCGACGTGCCGCAATGCGGCTACTGCCAGTCCGGTCAGATCATGTCGGCGAGCGCGCTGCTCGCCACCAACCCGCAGCCGACCGATGCCGACATCGACACCGCGCTTGCCGGCAACCTCTGCCGCTGCGGCACCTACTCGCGCATCCGCAAGGCCGTCCACCGCGCCGCCGAGCTGCTGCGCGCAGCGGCCACGCCCGCTGCCGCGGCATCGGCCGCGAAGGAGGGCTGAGCCATGGACCCGCGCGCTGACCGTCTCGATGCCGCCTCCGATACCGCGTCCGCCACCACCCGCCGCGACTTCCTCAAGGCCAGCGCGCTTGCGGGCGGCGGCCTCGTGCTCGGCATCACGCTCACGGGCTGCGCCAAGCCCGCCGCGCTCGGAGGCGCCGGCGGTCAGCCGGTGGCGTGGTTGCGTATCGGCGGTGACGATCGCATCACGGTGCTCGTCGACCGCTCCGAGATGGGGCAGGGCGTCTACACCGCGATGACGCAGCTCCTCGCCGAGGAATTGGGCGTCGCGCCCACAAAAGTGCTCGTCGAGGCGGCGCCGGTCGGCGCGGCCTACGTCAATGCACTGCTCGGTGCGCAGATCACCGGCGGCAGCACCAGCGTGCGCGACGCCTGGGACAAACTGCGCCTCGCCGGCGCGCAGGCGCGCACGATGCTCGTGCAGGCGGCCGCCGCGCACTGGGGCGTCGATGCCGCGAAGCTCACCGCCGCGGACGGCGCCGTGCTGCACGGCAGCGAGCGTTTGACCTACGGCCAGCTCGCCGAGGCCGCAGCGAAGCTGCCGGTCCCGAAGGACGTCGCCCTCAAGGACCCCAAGGCGTTCACCACGGTCGGCAAGCCGCAGAAGCGGCTCGACACGGCCTCCAAGGTGGACGGGAGCGCGGTCTACGGCATCGACGTCAAGCTGCCCGGCATGCTGCACGCTGCGCTCGTGCAGTCGCCGACGCTCGGCGGCTCGGTCGCAGGTTTCGACGCCGCCGCGGCCGAGGCGATGCCCGGTGTGCGCAAGGTCCTGAAGGTCTCGAACGGTGTGGTGGTGGTCGCCGACCACTACTGGCAGGCGAAGCGGGCGTTGGACGCGGTCAAGGTCACCTGGACCGCGGGTCCCAATGCTGCGCTCGACAACACCACCATGAAAGCCAAGCTGCGCGCAGCCGCCGCTCGGCCCGGCAAGTCCGTGCGCAGCGAGGGTGACGCCGCCGCGGCGCTCAAGGGCGCCGCAAAGACCCTGCGCGCCACCTATGAACTGCCGCTGCTCGCGCACGCCACCCTCGAGCCGCAGAACTGCACCGCCGACGTACGTGCCGACGGCGCCGACATCCACGTCAACACGCAGACGCAGACCATCGCGCAGGCCACGGTCGCGCAGGTGACCGGGCTCAAGCCCGAGCAGGTGCGCATCCACACCACGCTCTTGGGCGGCGGCTTCGGGCGGCGGCTCGAGGTCGACTACATCCCCGCGGCTGTCGAGGCCTCAAAAGCCGTGGGCAAGCCGGTCAAGCTCATCTGGAGCCGCGAAGAAGACACGACGCACGACGCCTACCGGCCGCCGGCCTGTGACGAGGTCGCAGGCGGCCTCGATGCCGACGGCAAGCTTGTCGCCTGGCAGTTGCACATCACGAGCCCCTCGATCACCGCACGCATGTTCCCGGCGGTGGTGGAGACGGCGGTCGATCCCTTCGCCGTCGAGGCAGCCGCCAACTATCCCTATGATGTGCCGAACGTCGCGGTCGACTACAACCGCGAGGAGATCGGCATCGATGTCGGCTATTGGCGCTCGGTCAGCCATGCCCTCAACTGTTTTGTGGCCGAGAGCTTCATGGACGAGCTCGCGCACGCGGCCGGCAAGGACCCTTATGCGTTCCGCGCCGCGCTGCTCGGCAAGCAGCCGCGCTACCGGCGCGTGCTCGAGGCCGCCGCCGAGAAGGCCGGTTGGGGCAAGGCGCCGGCCGGGCATCATCAGGGCATCGCGCTGATGGAAGGCTACGGCAGCTACCTCGCACAAGTCGTGGAGGTGTCGGCGAAGGGCGGCGCCCTCAAGATCCACCGCATCACCTGCGCCGTCGACTGCGGACGCATGGTGAACCCCAACATCGTCGACCAGCAGGTCGAGGGCAGCATCCTGTTCGGTCTCACCGCGGCGCTGTGGGGCGAGATCACGCTGAAGGGCGGGCAGGTGCAGGAGAAGAACTTCGACCGCTACCGGCTGCTGCGTCTGCCTGAATCCCCGCACATCGATGTCGTGCTGCTCGACAGCACCGAGGCACCGGGCGGGATGGGCGAGCCGGCCACCGCGCTGATCGCACCGGCGCTCACCAACGCGATCTTCGCAGCTACCGGCAAGCGCCTGCGGTCGTTGCCGATCGCGCGGCAAGGTTTCACGCTTGCCTGACCCGGTGTCGATGCCGCCTGTGGCGGTACGCCGCTTGGCCGGGCTGCTGGCCGTGCTCGGCTGGGCTGCGCTCATCGTGCAGGCCTGGTTCAGCATCACCCGTCACATCGCGCTCGGCAACGGTGCGGCCTACGGCGTGATGATGTATACGGGCTATTTCACCATCCTCACGAACACCCTCTGCGCGGGGGTGGCGACCGCCCTCGCGCTCGGCGGTCGCACCACGCCGCCGTGGCATACCCTACGGCGGCCTGCGGTGATCACGGCGGCGGCGGTCTCGATCCTGCTGGTCGGCGTGATCTACCACCTGCTGTTGCGCGACATCCATCATCCGGTCGGCCTCGAACGCGCCTGCAACGTCGTGCTGCATTACCTCGTGCCGCCGTTGTTCGTGCTGCTGTGGTGGATCGCCGTGCCGCGAGGCGCGCTCGTGTGGCGCGATCTTTGGCCGGCGTTCGCGTTCCCGGCCGTCTATGCCCTGTACGTGCTCGCGCGGGGCGAACTCGCCGGGGTGTACCCCTATCCGTTCTTCGACGTGACGAAGATAGGCTACGCGAGCGTCTTGCGGAACGCCGCCGGCTTGTCGGCCGTGTTCGTGGCGACGGGCTGCGTGATGCTCGCGCTCAAGCGGTCGTCCACCACGCGCTGACAGCCGCAGGCGCGCCCATCGAGCGCGGCGGCATCGAGGATGCGCAGACGGCCACGGCCGCAATCCACCGCGCCGCGCGCCTGCAGGCGACCGAGCGCTTCGGTGACGCCCTCGCGCCGGACGCCGATGACGTCGGCGATCTCCTGCTGCGTGCAGGCGATCTCGTCGGTCTCGCCCAAGGCGCGGAACCGCAGCAACCATCCGCAGAGCTGCTGTTCCAGCCGATGATGCCGGTTGCAATGCCCGCGCACGAGGAACTCCCAGGCGAGCCGGTTGTAGCAGGCCATGATCGCGCTGCGCGCAGCGGCTGAGGTCTCGATGAGCTCGAGCAGCGTGCGGATGGGCAGGCGCCACGCCGTACCTGCGCGCATGGCGTGCCAGCGCATGTGGACCTTGCCGCCTACGGGGCTGTTGCCCGCGAGGGCGCCGAGGCCGACCATGCTGTCACGGCTGACGAGCGCGAGCTCCGACGAGCCGCCGTCCGGCAGCAGGCCGCGCAAGGACAGCACGCAATCGGCAGGGAAGATCGCGTAGGGACCGGGATCGGCGTTGTCGAAGACCACCGAGCCGGCGCTCAGGGTGACGCATTCCAGTTCGGGGGCGATCCGCTCGCCGGCGACCTCCATCAGCGAACGCAGCGTGGCGTTGCGGATCACGGGCGTGGGGCGTCGCGGCGGGGCATCGTCCATGAAGGCTCCCTTTGCAAGCCGACCGTGGACAAAGATAACCCTTTTGGATACGTCAATCAATCAATCAAACTATTGAACCTCGTCCCTGGTGGACCTCGGGACCAGGACCGATGCGGACGGCAGCACTGGCCGTGCCCGAGCGGGAACGTTTGGCCTCCGCCAGCGCGGCGTCGGCGATGCCCAGCAGACGCTGCAGGTGTTCGGTACGATCGCAAGCCGCCTCCGGCCGGTCGTCCGCCACGGTGGCGATGCCGATGCTGCCGCGTACCGGCACCGCAACGGCCGGGGCCGGGGACACTCGCACCTTCTCGAGCGCGCAGGCCACGCGTGAGGCCACCTGTTCCGCCTGCGCGCGCTCCGCACCCGGCAGCAGGATGGCGAACTCGTCGCCCCCCCAGCGGCAACACAGCCCCTCGTCCTCGGCGATCACGGACTGCATGGCGGTGGCCACCTCGCGCAAGGCGGCATCGCCGACCAGATGCCCGTACGAGTCGTTCAGGCCCTTGAAGTCGTCGAGATCGATGAAGAGCAGGCTTGCCGTGCAGCGACGTCCGTCCGCGACCTGTTGCAGTCGCCGGTCGAAGGCGCGCCGGTTCGGCAAGTGGGTGAGGGGATCCTGCAGTGCCCGCCGACGTTCGCGTTGCAGCCGACGCGCCGACCGCGCGCTGTACCAACCGGCGTTGACCGTCAGCAGGAGCAGCGCCGAGCCGAGCGCGAACGGCGCGACGCGCCGCTCGAGCCAGGCACGGAACTCCTCGGCCTGCGCGCCGCCCACGGTGGCGAACTGATGGCGCTCGTAACGCCAGTCCTCCACCGCCCACGCCACCGCCAACAGCAGGCAGCAGCCGATGAGCACGGCCTGCAGGCCGAGCACCCGGATCTGGCCTGATGACAGCGCGGTGCCGCGGGCCATGGCTCAGGCAGACAAGGTCTGCAGCGACCCGTGGCGCGGGCGCACTTCGTTCATGGGGCGAGGTGCGACGGTCCGCCGGGCCGTCTCGTAGCACTCGCAGGCCGCGGCCTCGAGACCCGCACGGTCGACGATGGTCACCTGTCCGCGGCGATGACGGATGAGGCCCGCGCGTTGCAGTCGGCCCGCAGCCTGCGTGACGCCTTCGCGGCGCACGCCGAGCAGGTGGGAGAGGAACTCCTGGGTCACGGTCAGCTGGTTGCCGGGCAGCCTGTCCTGCGCCATCAGCAGCCAGCGGCAGAGCCGCTGGTCGAGGCAATGGTGGCGGTTGCAGACGGCGGTCTGCGCGACCAGCCCCATCAGCGACCAGGTGTACTGCACCAGCGTCTGCTGAAGGTCCTGCGAGCGGAAGAACTCCCACTTGAGCGCCCGCTTGTCGATGCGCAGCGCCCCGCCGCCCTGCAGCACCACAGCCCGATCGGCGGTGGGGCGGTCGTTGAACATGGCGTCGAGCCCGACGGCACCTTCGCGACCGACGATGGCGAACTCGGCGGAGAAGCAGTCCTTGAGCACGTGGTGCAAGGTGACGACGCTCGCCGTCGGGAAGTAGACGTGCGCCGGCCTGCGGGCCGCGTCGGAGATCACATACCCGGTCGGCAGGTCGACGCGGTCGACACGCGGCAGCAGACGACGCCGCTGGTCTTCCGGCAAGGCACGCAACAGGTCGTTGCCCATCATCTCGTCCATCACAGTCATGTCAGACTCCCTTTCTTTGAGTTGGCGGTCTGCAACCAAAACGGTTCACGACCGAACAGGGTTACAACGCTACGCGCGGCCTGCAACGCTGTTCGGTGCGAAACCGTACCGGAAGGCGGCCATGCGCCTCGTGACTTGTGCGTATGACCCTGCGTAGCTCGCGCAGCCGGCGGCGAGGTCTTCATCGAACCATCGCCCGTCGATCGACCACTGCGAGGCGCTCACGAGCCACGGCGAGGCGCTTCGCCGTGCTCTCGGGCCTGTTCGGCGCCGCCCGCAGCGCGCGCTCGAGAAAGTCGACCGCCGCCGGCCAGTCGCTGCGGCGCATCGCCTGTTCGCCGAGCCTTTGATAGGCCTCTGCCGTGTCGAGCACGGCGTGATAGGCCTCGAGCGCGTCCGGGTATTCGCCGGAACGCGCGAGCACATCGCCCCAGACGAGACGACCGGTCGTCGAGGGTGCCGCGGCCAGCGAGGCCTGTGCCTGGGTCCGTGCGCGCGGCAGATCGCCGCGTGCGAGATCGACGCGGGCGCTGTACGCGAGCAGCTCCGCCGACGTGGGGCGCAGCGCCAGCGCCTCGTCGTAGTGCATCCGGGCCGAGGTGACATCACCGCGTTGCTCGGCTGCGAGGCCGAGCCCCATGCACGATGCCCAGAGGGCTGGATCGAGCTGCAGCGCGCGCGTGAACTCCTGAGCGGCCCGCTCGGCGTCGCCGGTGCGCAGCCAGAGATACCCCAGACGCTGCATCGCCAAGCCCTTGCGCGGGTCGCGCTGGGCAGCGACCTGGGAGGCGCGGATGGCAAGATCGAGCCGATCAAGCGTCTCGTGCAGCATCGAGATGCGCAGCAGGGCGACATCGCTCGTCGGGTCGGCGGCGGCCGCCTCGAGATAATGCCGCAGCGCCTCGTCGGGACGATCCGTACGCCATGCTGCATCGCCGCGCCGCAGGGCTGCATCGCGCAAGGCCGTACCCCGCAGGGCGGCATCGCGCGCCGTGCCGTCACGCGTCGCGGCATCGCGCGTTCCGGCATCCGCTCGGGTGGCCTCCGGCGAGGCCGCGTCGGTCGTCGCGCAGCCTGAAAGCTGGGTCGGTGCGAGGAGGATCGGCGCGAGCAGGACAGGTGCCCACCGGGCGATCCGACGGTCGGCGTGGATGGGTTTCATCGCGAGAACGCCTCCATGATGCGCAGTACCGCAGGTCCGACCGCGATCACGAAGAACGCGGGGAACTCGCAGAAGATCAGCGGGAAGACGAGCTTGGTGCCGATCTTGCCCGCACGCTCCTCGGCAGCCTGCATGCGTTGGTCGCGGAACTCCGAGGCGTACACGCGCAGGCTGTCGGCGATGCCGGTGCCGAAGCGCAGGGTCTGTTGCAGCAGGCTCACGAGGCCGCGGATCTCGCCGAGACCGGTGCGGGCGTTCAGGTTGTCGAGTGCGACCTCCCGGTCGACGCCTGCGCGCATCTCGGCATTGACGATCGCAAGTTCGGCGGCGAGCTCAGGCTGGCTATAGCGCAGTTCCTCGGCCACGCGTGCGATCGCCGAGGTCAGGCCGAGGCCGGCCTCGACGCAGATCACCAGCATGTCGAGCGCCTCGGGAAATCCGTCGCGCAGCCTCTTCTGCCGGCGCGCCACGCGGCGCTCGAGCCATCGGTTGGGCGCCACGAGCCCCGCGAACAGGGCGATACCGGCGAGCATCCAGCGCTGTCCGGGCGTCAGCATCGTCAGCGCGGGCGCTGCGAGCAGCCACGCCGCCGGCAGTGCCAGCGCGAGCACGGTCTTGATGCCGAAGAACACGCCCAAGGCGTTCGGGCCGCGGAAGCCCGCCAGGAACAAGAGCCGCTCGATCCGCGCCCGCTCGGTCTTCGAGCCGGGCAGCAACCAACGGCCGAGGGGTGCGAGGTGGTCCGCCAAACGGGACGGACGAACGGGCATCACGGTCTGCGGCGGTCCCGCCATCGCGGCGAGGCGCCGCCGGGCGGGGTCCCGCGCACCGCTCACCAGAGATCCCACGACCCAGACCAGCATGAACGCCGCGGCGGCGAGCAAGGCGATGATGGGCCATTCGTTCAACGTGAAGGCAGGCAGTATCATGATGATCCTCCGGGATGCAGACGGCGAGCGGTGCTCAGATCTCGATGCGGATGATCTTGCGCATCCAGTAGATGCCCGCGACCATCAGCAGGCCGCACACGACGAGCATCGACAGCCCGCGATCGCTCTCGAACAAGATCCCCAAGTAATCGGGGCTGGTCAGTTGCAGCACGGCCGCCAGCCCGAACGGGACGAGCGTGAGCACCCAGGCGGAGACCCGGCCCTCCGCCGAGAGCGTGCGGATCTTGCGATGGAAGCGGTGGCGCCCGCGGATGACCTGCGAGATGTTGTCGAGGATCTCCGCCAGGTTGCCGCCGGTCTCGCGCTGGATCAGCACGGCCGTCACGAAGCCCATCAGCGTGGCGCTCGGCACCCGCGACACGAGACCGAGCAGCGCCGCGCGCGGGTCGCTGCCATAGGAGAAATCGGCCGCCGTCGCCGCGAACTCCTCGGCGATCGGGCCTTCCATGTCTTCGCCCACGAGCTTGATCGCGGCGATGAACGGATGTCCGGCGCGCACCGAACGCTTGATGATGTCGATGGCGTCCGGCAGGCGCGCCTCGATCTCGTTGATGCGCTTGGCGCGCTGCAGTACGAGGCGGATGAACGGTGTCGACGCCGTCACGATGCCGACAGCGAGCGCCGCAAGCCACCCCGACCCGAACAGCACGGAGCCTGCGCCCGCGACGACGCCCCAGATGATCCCCATCAGCACGAAGCGGTGCGCGGGGCGATCGATCCCCGCCTGTTCGACGACCCGTCGCAAGGTCGCCATGCCCGGCAAGGCCTCCACACGGCGCTCCAGGGGAGACAGGCGCTCGAGATACCGCCTTCTCAGCAGGGACGGCGCCGAGTCCGCGCCGGGCTCCACCGACAGCTCCTCGAGCCGTTTCAGCAGCCGTCGGCGCATGCGGGCTCCAGAACCGAAGGCCGGCGCGACGAGGCCCTGCATCAGCAGGAACATCGCCACGAACACCAGCGCCAGGAAGATCGCGATCGGGTTGTCCATCATCGTTCGTCTCCTTCGGTCGCCGCGGGCGTGAACCGCTCGATGGGCAACGAGATGCCGCGTTGCTTGATGCGCTTGTAGAAGCCGGGGACGATGCCGGTCGGGCGCAGTTCGCCTTGCACCTTGCCGTCGGGCGACATGCCGCGCCGCTGGAAGGAGAAGATCTCGGTCATGGTGACGGTATCTCCCTCCATGCCGTTGATCTCCTGCAGGCTCGTCACCCGTCGGACGCCGTCTTCCTGACGCTCTGTGTGCACGACACCGTTGATGGCCGCGGCGATCTGCGTCCGCAGGGCGCGGATCGGGAACTGCACGCCGCTCATCGCGACCATGGTCTCGATGCGGCTCAAGGCGTCGCGGGCGGAGTTGGCGTGGATGGTGGTGAGCGAGCCGTCGTGACCGGTGTTCATCGCCTGCAGCATGTCGAGCGCCTCGGCGCCACGGACTTCGCCGACGACGATGCGGTCGGGGCGCATGCGCAGGCTGTTGCGGACGAGGTCGCGCTGCGTCACCTGGCCGCGGCCCTCGATGTTGGGCGGCCGGGTCTCGAGCCGCACCACGTGCGGCTGCTGCAGCTGCAGCTCCGCCGAATCCTCGATGGTGATGATGCGTTCGTTCTCCGGGATGAACCCCGAGAGCACGTTGAGCAGCGTGGTCTTGCCGGAGCCGGTGCCGCCGGAGATGACGAGGTTGAGGCGTGCCCGCACCATCGCCTGCAGCACTTCGGAGATCTCCGGCGTGAGGGTACCGAAGTCGATCAGGTCATCCGGCGTCAGTGCCTCGACCGCGAAGCGTCGGATCGACAACATGGGACCATCGATCGCGAGAGGCGGGATGATCACGTTGACGCGCGAGCCGTCCTTGAGGCGCGCGTCCACCATCGGCGCCGACTCGTCGACCCGCCGGCCGACCGCTGAGACGATGCGATCGATGATGTTCATCAGGTGCGCATCGTCATGGAAGCACACGCTGGAGCGTTCGAGCTTGCCGCGACGCTCCAGGTAGACGTGGTCGTGACCGTTCACCAGGATGTCCGAGATGGTCGGATCGGCGAGCAAGGGCTCGATCGGTCCGAGGCCCATCACCTCGTCCTCGATCTGCCGCAGGATCAACTGGCGCTGCGCGAGGCTGAGCGGCGCGGCGTCCTCGAGGAACAGGCGGTTGGTGATCTCGCGGATCTGGGTGCGTGCGCTGCGATCGTCGGTGCGCGACAGGCGCGTCAGATCGAGCAGCGACAGCAGGCGTTGGTAGATGCGCTGTTTCCACTCGGCTTCCACCGGGTTGAGCACCCGCAGGCGTTCCACCGCCAGTTCGTTGCTTGCGGCGCTCATGCCTGCCGCCGCATCAACACGCTGAGCGCCTTGCGCAGCAGGCCTTCAGGTTCCGCGGGCGGGTAGTCGCCGAGCCGCTGCCCGAGTTCGAGCAGCATCCGCGCCACGGCGGAGCCGCGGTCGAGGTCGAACAAGGGGATCGCGGAATCCATGCTGTCGAGCGCGAGGCCGTACATGTTCGGGATCACCATGGCCGACTCGCAGCCGATGGCCTTGGCGGCCATGTCGGGCTGCACCGTCGCGCGTTGGACGTAGCGGTTGAGCACGACGACGATGCGCGTCGGGGCGACGCCCATCTGCTGCGTGAGCAGCCGATAGAGCCGCGCGGCGTTGTGGACCTGCGCGACCGATTGCTCGAGCACGATGACGATGTGGTCCGATTCGGAGATCGCGACCGTGGTCGCGGCGTCGAGCCAGCGGCTGCCCTCGACGAACACCTGTTCGTGCCCTTGGCGTATCAGGCGCAAAAGGGTGCGGAACGAGTCGCCGTCGATCGGTTGGGTGGTGAAGCTGCCTTCGGGGCTCGCCAACAGTTCGAGACCGCTCGGATGCTTGGTGATGTAGCCTTCGAGGGCGGTGGTGTCGAGCGTCGCGAGCTGCTGCAGGGCCTCGAGCACGCCACGCTCGGGCTTGAGCCCGAGCGCCGTGGCGAGCGGCGAATAGACAAGATCGAGGTCGATCAGCAAGGTATGCCGGTGGCCGACGGCGGCGCTCAGGTGCGCGAGGTTGCAGGCGACGAACGTCGTGCCGACGCCACCGGCGGCACCGATCACCGTCACGAGGCGACCGCGCTCGGTGGTGCGGGTGCGTCCGCCGTTCCGCTCGGTGGCGTGGCGCAGCGCCACCAACAGCTCGGCGAGCGCGGGCGCCGCCGGCAGCAGGTCGATCGCCCCGGCGCGCAACGCAGCCCGGTTCGCCTCGGCGCTCTTCAGCGTCCCGCAGACGATCACCGGCGGCCGCTGTCCCGCATCCATGGCGGCGAGCGCATCGAGATCGGCGAGATTCCGGTCATCACAGGCGAGGACGAGCGCCGAGATGTGCGTACTGCCATCCGCGGCGGCAGAGAGCGCATCGATCAGGGCACGCGGCGTGGCGGTGACGAGGCTCGTCGCACGCCACGTGGCCTGGTCGCGCAGCGAGGCGACGAGGGTCCCGACGGCGGCGGCGTTGGATCCTGCGACCAGGATGTCGGCAGGTGGGCTCAGGTCGACGGTAGGCATTGGAGGATCTCCGTAGGCGAGACGCCGAAGCTTTCGGCAGGCTGGATGGACGACACGGGGTCCGGTTCGTAGGTGAGGTCGAGGAAGGGCAGGAAGAGCGGTAGTTCGTAATCCGATGTGGTCACGCGCACGAAGCGGATGTCGGTGAATCGCGCGTTGGGATCGGCGATCGGGATACCGTTGATGTCGAGGTACTGCACGGCGACCTGTGCCGCGGTGACACCCGGCAACAGACGTGCACCCCAGTCGTCCTCGGCGAAGCGCGCCGCCGCCGCGACATAGGGATCGTTCACGGGACAGACGGCCCCGAGCCGGGCGGCGCGTCGCACGCCTTCCTCGAGCATCGCGCGCGCGAAACCGGCGCGCGCCACCTCGACGACCCCGAAGATCACGATGAACACGGTGGCACCCGCCACCGCGAACTCGACCGCGCTCAGGCCGCGTTGCCGCCTGCGCGTCGCGCTGCGTCGTCCGCAGGCTGTCGTGCGATACGGGCTCACAGCGGCCTCATGGTGTAGGTGACCGTCATGGGCAGGTCTTCCAGGGTCAGATCGGCAGCGAAGCCGAGACCGGGCAGTCGACCGCCGAGCTGCAGCATCGACTGGTAGGGGTGCGTCACGCTCAGCAGCACATCGCCGCCCGCGGTGATGACGGGCGGTGAGACTTCGGCGATCGACAGGCCCGGGATGATCGGTTCGGCGCCGCCGGTCGGCATGCCGTACACGACGATGTTCTGTGCAGCAGCGGTGAGCGCGGGGGTGATCACGGGTTTGCCGGTGGTGTTGCTGATGGCGCGCTCGGCGACGTAGCGCACGGCGCTGCGTGTGTGATGCGCGAGCACCGAGTACTGCACGAACACCCGCGTGATCTCGCCCACCGGGATCAGCAGCAGCAGCACGAGCGGCAGCGCGATCGCCGCCTCGACGAGCGCCATGCCGCGCGGGGTGCGCCCGGTGCGTCGGCCGCGTGGGTCGCGTCGATCGTTGCCGGTCGGGGTGTTCATGAGTCGGGGCTCGCCGGATCGCGATAGAGCTGGATGACGTAGACGCCGCCTGGCGTGCCTGGGGGTACCGGGCCCGGTCGGCCGCCGGCCTCGCACTCGGGGGCCATCTCGATGAAGATCCGTGCGTCGCTGCCTGAGGCATCGGCGCGCTGCAGCAGGAAAAGGCAGCGCAGGCCGATGATCGGCACGGTCTTGTTGATCTCATCGCCGCAATCGACCACCGGTGCGGCGACCACGCGGCGCTTGAACACACCGGCGCCTGCCGGGCTCGGCTGGATGTCATAAGGGCCATCGCGCGTCGCGGCGGCGTAGGCCTCGTAGCCGTAGCCGATCTGGCTGATCAGCGTGACGACGGTTCCGTTCTGGCGGATGGTGCCGGTGCCGGCGTGATAGGTGAGCAGCGGGCTCGGTTGGCGCTGGATGACATCCGGCGGGAAGGTCTCCGGCGAGAGCCCTGCAGCATACTGGTTGAAGCGCGTGTTCAGGCCCTGGGTCGCGGGCCCCGAGTTCACGCCGGACTTGACCGGCACTCGCGTACCGTTGGCGGCGCACTGGTCGTAGCCGCCGGCGAGGTTGTCGCGCACCGCGCTCGCACCGCCTGTGTCGTCGAACTGCAGGTAGCGGTAGAACCCGGGCGTGGTGCCCGAGCCGGAGTTGATGGCGTGGATCCGGTTGGACGGATAGCCGAGGTCGGCGCCGCCGTTGCCGCAGAGCGCGATCGGCACGATGTTGCAGGCGACACCCACCGCCGGGCTCGGCCCGGCGATGGCGCTGGCGCGCACGGGCATCGATCTCACGCCGACGATCCCGAGCAGTCCGCCGCCCCCGCCGCCGCCCGCACTCGCGACCTCGGCGCGCACATAGTGCAGGCCGAGCGTCCCCGCCGGTTGCGCGCTGAAGGGACTGATGCCCGTGGAGTACACGAGCGTCGGCGTCGCGCCGCTGCCGAGCGCGCGTCGCAGCTCGGGGAAGCTCGCGAGGTTCGCGGTGAACACGGCGTTCGCGGCTGCGGTCGCCTGCGCGTCGGAGCCGGTCTGGTCGAGCATCTTCGCAGCGGTGAGGGCGGTCGCATCGATCACGCCCTGCAGGCGCGATTTGTTGTAGGTGATGCGGCTCGTGTAGACGGCGAGTCCCGCCACCGCGAGGATGGCGAGCAGCCCCGCCGCGATGACCACCATCACGATCCCGCGCTGCTGCCGCCGTCCGCGTTGAGGCCGACGCGCCATGTCAGCGGCTCCCGCTCCCGTTGATGAGGTCCAGCATGCTGGGCCGCGACGACGTAGCTGCGCCGCGCGCCGCGGGCGCGCGCACGCCTTGCACGGCCGCGTTCACGACGTCGGGGTCGGTCCCCTGGGGCGTGGTCGTGCCATGACGCGCCGTGGCCGACGGATCGTGGGTCTGCTGTTCGATCAGCTCGCGCACCGAGGCGCCGTCGGCGAGCGTCGCCTCCGGGGCGCTCGCGCAGCCGGTGACCAGCATCGCGGTGGCCGCGGCCACGGTCATCGAGACACGGGCGATCGGGATTCGGGTCGTCGCAGACGGGGTCTTCTGGGTGTTCATGGGGCGCTCTCCGGGGTGGTGGCGGGGGTCTTCGGTTCCGGTGCCTGCAACAGGCCGCGGAGGTAGAAGTCGGTATCGCTCGGTTCGCGGTAGCCGTCGGTCGGCAGCCGCAGGCGCTTCGGATCCACCGGCTTCGCCAAGCGCGGCGTCACGAGGATCACGAGCTCCGTCTGGCCCTTCACGAAGTCCTGGCTGCGGAAGAGCGAGCCGAGGATCGGCACCGAGCCGAGCCCCGGGAACTTCGACACCGCCGAGCGCATGTTGTCGTTGATGAGGCCGGCGAGACCGATCGTCTGGCCGTCGGCGAGCTCGACCGTGCCGCTGGCGCTGCGCTTGGTGAGCGAGGGTACGACGAACGAGCTGTTCGACTGGCCCGGGCTCAGCAGCACCGTGGTCGCGTTGGAGAGCTCGCTGACCGAGACTTCGATGCGCACGTTGATGCGCCCGGTGCCGAGCACCGTCGGCAGCACGCGCAGGCCGACACCGAAATCCTTGAACTCGATGCCGACGCTGTCGACACCGCGCGGTACCGGCACCGGGAACTCGCCGCCCGAGAGGAACGAGGCCTCCTGGCCGGTGAGCGTGGTGAGCGTCGGCTCCGCGAGCACCTTGGCGAGGCCCTTGTCCTTGGCGGCGTCGATCGCGATGTTGAGCGCGAAGCTGCCGCTGAGGTAGCTCGCGAACAGCCCCTTGTCCTGGATGAAGAGGTCGCTCGGCGCGAACTCGTCCACCGCCGGACCCGACGAGGCACCGCCGCCGCCCGGGAAGACCGGCGCGCGCAGACCGTCGACGCCGAACAGCGTGTCCGGGAAGGATGCGCCGCCGTTGACGCCGCCCCAGCCCCATTTGCCATCGACGCCGAAGGCGTTGAAGCGCGGGTCGATGCGGCGCAGTTCGGAGCGCGCGATCTCGGCGACCTTCACTTCCAGCATCACCTGCTGTGCGCCGGCGACCTCGAGCAGGTTGATGACGCCGCCGACGCTCTTGTCTTCGCGCCGGGAGCCGGATTCCTGCTGGAACTGCTCACCTTTGCGCGAGATGATCTGCGCGAGGTAGCCCTCGGCGATGCGCACCGCGGCGTTCATCGCCGTGGCGCTCGGCACCGCGCCGGTGAGCACGATCGAGCGCTGCGCGGAGCGGGCTTCGATGTCGGCGCCGGGCACCAGGAGGTGCAGCTTCGATTTGAGGCCCTCCAGGTCGTGCGTGATCTCCACCTGCACCGCGCTGCGCGCCTTCGAGCCGCGTTCCCAGACGAGCAGGTTGGTGACGCCGATGTCCTTGGCGAGCAGGTAGAACTCGGTCGGGGAGATCACAACGATGTCGGCGAGGTCGGGGTTGGCGACCGACACGCGGGCCGCTGGCCGATCGAGCGTGATGACGCGCGACTGGAACAGCGGCACAGCGATGCCCGCCGCAGCTTCGGGGGAGGGGATGCGCAGCGTGCCGGCGGCACCGTCCGGCATCACGACCGGCGCTGGCGCTGGCGCAGCGCCCTCGGCGAGCGTGGCGGGCAGCATCGCACCCGCGGTGATGCACAGGATCGTGGCGGATATCTTGGAGTGGCAGGTTTGCATGGGAGCCTCTGGTGATCAGTAGTCGGAGCGACGCGTCACTTCAGTGCCGCGGATGACGCTGACGCCCTCGGGGGACGGCGGCGCGCGACGGATGCGCGGTACGGTGCCGCGCAGCGCTGTCGTGGAGGCGGCCGGGGCGGGTGCCGCCTCGGCGACGACGATCGGCGCAGCCGCGACCGGCGATTCGACGTGTGCGGCGTGCACCGATCGGTCCGTGGGGTTGCGCAAGGACAGCTGCAGCGCGCCCAGTTGCTTGGCACGGGCGAGTTCCTCGGCGCCGTCGGGTGTGACCTCGAGCGTCACCGCGCGCACCACCACCGGTGCGTTCTTGTCGGAGCTCGCCTGCTGGTCGACCGCGAGCACTTTCACGTTGCTGAGGATGGTGTCGGCATAGGCGCGATCGCCGGTGGCACGCGCTGCCACCACATCCACGCGGTTGCCGGGCAGGATGAAGCCGCCGACGCCGACGACATCGTCGACACGCACGCTGACCGCGCGCATCTCGGGGGCGAGCACCGCGGCGAGCGGACTGCCCGGGCCCGGCGTCACGAAGCGGCGGTCGAGCAGGACCTCGTTGGAGAGGATCTCCGAGGTCGCGACCTTGCCGACGACCTGCGCGGGGTCGGTGAAGCTGCCGGGCGGCCGCTGCCGACCGAGGACCTGCAATTTTTTGAGGTGGCGCGCTTCGATCACCGCGCCGAAGGGGATGTCGGTGGCGGCGGCGACCACGGAGATCTGGCTCTGGCGTGTGGCGTCGACCGCCGCGGCGCGGTTGGTCACCCAGCGGTTGGCGAGGACCGCGGCGGCGGTGGCCAGCGCCAGCGAGATGAAGATGAGGACGATGCTGCGACGGGTTCTGGGCGTCATGGCGACACTCCGTGGTGGGGGATGGGCGGGATCATGTCGAGGGGGGCGGCGGCTGCGGACTGCGCGAGCCAGAGCGCGGCGACCGTGCCGGTGGCGATCGCGATCGCGTAGGGCACGCCGTGGCGGCGACGGCGGGCGAACCAGAGCGCCATGCCGAGCACGCTGCCGGCGAGGCAGGTGAAGATGACGGCCCAGGCCGACAGGGCCGGTTCGAACCAGGCGCCGGCGGCGGCCATCAGCTTGATGTCGCCGGCGGCCATGCCGCGCAGCAGGTAAAAGGGCAGGAGGCAGGCAGCGCCGATCAGCGCGCCCGTGGCGGCAAGACCGAGGCCGCGCAGGCCGAATTCGAGTGTCTGGATGACGATGCCCGCGACGGCGAGCGGCGCGACGAGGGTGTTCGGGACGCGTCGGGTGCGCCAGTCGATGATCGCGGCGGCGGCCAGCGAGGGCAGCAGCACGCCGATCTGGGCGGCGAGGGTGAGTCGTTCCATGGGCGGCATCCCTGGAGACGAGCCCGGCCGGCGCGACGCGCCGACCGGGTCGCGTCCGTGCTTCAGGTCAGCGCGGTGATGATCGCTTGGATGATCGCTTCCACACGGGCGCCGAGCGCCGTGAAGGCCGCGACCAACGTCGCCACCACGAGACCGCCGGCGACCGCGTACTCGACCGTCGTCAGGCCGCGCTGGTCGCGCAGGAACTTTGCGATGAACTTCTTCATTTGAACCACCTCTTCAGTTGGGTTGTCGTCGAAGGCGATGCACGGCGTGCATCACCCGTGAGGACACCTTACGGCCGGAGGCGGTGGATCAATGCGCGATGACGCGCCGGGACAAGTCCGTATTCTTTGCGGGGAGTACGGGGAGCGGTGTGCATGACGCAGTCCCGCTGAAGCGCGAGTCCGAACAGCGCTTATTTCCCGATGCAGAAACTCCCGAAGATCCTGCCGAGCAGGTCCTCGGAGCTGAATTCGCCGGTGATCTCGCCGAGCGCCTGCTGCGCGCCGCGCAGTTCCTCGGCGACGAGTTCGCCGCGCTTGTCGGCGAGCAGCGCGCAGGCGGCATCGAGGTGGCCGCGGGCGCGGGCGAGCGCATCGAGGTGCCGCGCGCGGGCGGACAGCGCGCCGGTGTCGCCCGGGGCGTAGCCGATCGCGGCCTGCAGGTGGGCGCGCAGGGCGTTGAGGCCCGCGCCGCTGCGGGCGGAGACGCGCAGCGGGGTGGTGCCGGCCGGAGCGACCACCGCATCACCCCCCTCCACCAGATCGACCTTGTTGAACACCAGCGTCAGGGGCACGCCCTCGGGGAGGGTGGCGCGTTCGGCGGCGAGGGCCTCGGCCGTGGGGTCGGCGGCGGCGTCGACCACGAACAGCACGAGGTCGGCCCGGGCGATCTCGGCGCGGGTGCGGCGGATGCCTTCGGCTTCGACGGCATCGGCGGGGCCTTCGCCGGCGATGCGCAGCCCGGCGGTGTCAAGCACGGTCACGGGCAGGCCATCGAGCTCGAGGTGCTCGCGGACCACATCGCGGGTGGTGCCGGGGAGGTCGGTGACGATGGCGGCGTCGTGGCCGGCGAGGGCGTTCAGCAGGCTCGACTTGCCGGCATTGGGGCGGCCGGCGATGACCACCGTCAGGCCGTCGCGCAGCACCCGACCTTGGCGGGCGGCGCGGGTGACCGCATCGAACCGGGCGCGCAGGGCGGTGACCCGCGCGGCGAGCGCGGGGTCGGCGAGGAAGTCGATCTCCTCTTCCGGGAAGTCGATGGCGGCCTCCACCCAGACCCTGAGGTCGATGAGCCCCTCGACGAGCGCGTGGACCTCACTCGAGAACGCCCCCTGGAGGGAGCGCAGCGCCGCCCGGGCGGCCGCCTGGGAGCCGGCGTCGATGAGGTCGGCGACGGCCTCGGCCTGGGCGAGGTCGAGCTTGTCGTTGAGGTAGGCGCGGCGGGTGAACTCGCCCGGTTCGGCGCGTCGGGCGCCGAGCTCGACGGCCCGCTCGACGAGCGCCGCGAGCACCGCCGGACCGCCGTGGCCGTGCAGCTCGAGCACGGCCTCGCCGGTGTAGGAATGGGGTGCCGGGAAGTAGAGCGCGAGGCCGGTGTCGAGCGCCTCGCCGGCACCGTCGCGGAAGGTCGCGAGCGTGGCGTGGCGGGGTTCGGGCAGGCCCCGAGGCAGCAGCCCGGCGGCGATCGCCGGCACCCCCGGACCCGACAGACGCACCACGCCGATGCCGCCGCGGCCGGGCGCGGTGGCCGGGGCGACGATAGTATCGGAGGGGTTGATTAGCGTCATTTATGGAACAAAACGGTCTATTTATGGGTTTTTGGCTTGATTATTACCATCAATTGCAGCACGTCAGGGCTTGACACCCATACGCCCACATAATAATTTACGGTCGCCCATATGAAAACCACCATCGACATCAACGACGACCTCTTCGCCCGGGCGCGGCGCCTCGCCGAGGGGCGCGGCATCACCCTGCGCGCGTTGGTCGAAGAGGGGCTGCACCGGGCGCTGCAAGCCCATGAACAACCCGCCCGACCGCCCTTCGTCCTGGTCACCTTCGGCGAGGGCGGACTCACGCCGGAGGCCGAGGCCAAGGGCCTTCACCGCGTCATCCTCGACACCTACGACCAAGCCTACACGCCCGGCGCGGACATCGCGCCGCCCATGGTGCACGACCGCGGCCGGGCGCCCTGAGCGCCGCCCATCGAGGGGCTCCGGATGATCGCCGTCGACACCAACATCCTCGTCTACGCCCACCGGTCCGACTTGCCGTTCCACGCGGCGGCTGCGCGCTGTCTCACCAGCCTCGCCGAGGGGCCCACGGTGTGGGGCATCCCCTGGTCCTGCGCTCACGAGTTCCTGTCGGTGGTGACGAACCCGAGGGGGTTCCGCATCCCGACCCCCGCCGCCCAAGCGCTCGCCTTCCTGGGCGGCCTGCGTGACAGCGGCCGCTGCGTGCTGCTCGCCGAGGGCGAGGCGCATTGGGAGAACTTGTCTTTGTTGGTGACCGCCGGCGAGGTGCGCGGCGGGCAGGTGCACGATGCCCGCATCGCCGCGGTCTGCCTCAGCCACGGGGTGCGGGAGTTCTGGAGCGCCGACCGCGACTTCTCACGCTACCCGGCGCTGCGGGTGCGCAACCCGCTCGGCTGACCGCCCCGGGCTTCAGCCCGAGAGCGCTCTCACCCCACCCGTCCCACCACCGGCACCAAGGCGCCGGTCACGCCGCTCGCAGCGGGCGACAACAGGAAGGCCACGACCTCGGCGATCTCGGTCGGCGTCACCCAGCGGCTGTGGTCGGCGTCCGGCATGTCGCGCCGGTTGGCGGGGGTGTCGATGACCGACGGCATGACCGCGTTCACCCGCACGCCGTTCGCGAGCTCCTCGACGGCCAGCGCCTCGGTGAGCCGCGACACCGCCGACTTGGCGGCGGTGTAGGCGCCCATGCCCGCCCCGGCGCGCGCCGTCGCCGCCGCGGACACATTGACGATGGCGCCCCGCGAGGCGCGCAGCGCCGGCAGCGCGAGGCGCGTGGCCTCGAACGCGGTCTGGACATTGATGCGGTACATCCGCTCCCAGGACGCCCAGCCGCCCTCGGCCACGGTTTCCCACAGGAAGCCGCCGGCGACGTTCACGAGGCCGGTCAGAGACCCGGCCCCGGAGGTTCCGGTGAGCTGCGCGATGAGCGCCGCTCCGGCCGTCGCGTCGGCGAGGTCGGTGCCACCGACAGACAGCCGCTGCCCGGCGGGCGGGACGGCAGGCGCGAGGTCGACGGCCGCGACCATCTCTCCGCGGGCGACGAGTGTCGCGATGACCGCCTGGCCGAGGACGCCGGCGGCGCCGGTGACGAGGATCACGACTCGAGCAGCGGCAGCCGCCGCGGACGCTGGCCGGTGAGCGCGGCGAGCGCATTGGCGAGGGCCGGGGCGACCGGCGGTACGCCGATCTCGCCGACGCCCGTCGGTACCGCGCGGCTGTCGATGATGTGCGTCTCGATGGCGGGGGTCTCGCTGATCCGCATCAGTGGCACCGAATCGAAGTTCCCCTCGCGCACCACGCCGCCTTCCATCGTGATCCGGCCGGTGAGCGCCGCGGAGAGACCCCAGATGACGGAGCCTTCGATCTGCTGGCGGATGAGGCCGGGGTTGACCGGCGTGCCGCAGTCGACGGCCGTGACGACGCGGTGGATGCGCGGCGTGCCGGTCGGGGACAGCGACACCTCCATCACCATCGCCACCGGGCTGCCGAAGCTCTTGCAGAGCGCGACGCCACGCGCCACACGGGCGCCATCCGGCGCCGGTGCGGGCGGCGTGCGCCAACCGGCCTTTTCGGCGGCGAGCTGCAGCACGCCATGTTCGCGCGTGGCGGGATCGAGGTGGGCGAGGCGGAACGCGACCGGATCGGTGCCCGCGGCCGCCGCGAGTTCGTCGATGAAGCTCTCGTGGAAGAACGACTGGAACGAGAACCCCACCGAGCGCCAGACGCCCGCAGCGATGGGCAGCGTGAGGATCTGGTTGTCGACCCGCATGTTCGGGATCTGGTAGGCCTGGTCGGCCGTGCCTTCGACGGCGGATTTGTCGGGGCCAGGCGGCGCGAAGCCGATCATGCGGGTGGTGAGTTCGACGGTCGCCGACTGGCAGGCCGACCGCGAGTGCAGCGCGACGATGCGGCCGTCCGCGACCGCGCCCTCGACGCGGGCGACGGCGCCCGGCCGGTAGAAGTCGTTGCGAGTGTCGTCCTCGCGCGTCCACTGCAACTGCACCAGCTTGCCTGGGTGCTCGCGCGCGATGCTCACGGTCTGCAGCAGGATGTCGAGCTCGGTACGGCGCCCGAACGCGCCGCCGAGCGCGACGCTGCGGATCTCGACGGCCGTCTCCTCGAAGCCGAGCAGTTTCGCCACGGCCTTGCGGGCCACATCCGGCGCCTGGTGGCCCATGTGCACGACCGCGGTCTTGCCCTCGACCTTGGCGCAGCAGGACATCGGCTCCATCGCCGCGTGCGCGAGCCAGGGGAGCTCGTATTCGGCGGTGATCTTCTTGAGGGCGCTGCCCGTGGCAGCCGCGCTGGCCCCCGCGAGGGTCTTCAGGGCATCGCCGTCGTTGCGGAAGGTGTGGGCGTCCGATCCCGAGCGCACCGCCGTCCAGAGCGCGGCGGTCATGACGGCCGTATCGGCCGTCACGGGTGCGGCAGCCGGGGCCTGCCAGGTGGGCCGCAGCGCGGCTGCCGCGCGGCGCGCCTGCCAGGTGCCGTCGGCGACCACGCCGACCGCCGCTGCTGACCCTGCGAGCGAGGGCAGGCGGAACACGCCGCGCACGCCGGGCAGCGCGAGCGCCGCCTTGTCGTCGAGCGCACCGAGCGTCGCGTCACGCTGCGGCGCGTGCACCACGGCGGCGTAGAGCATGCCGGGCTCGCGCACATCGCAGGCATAGACCGCCGAACCGTCCACCTTGGCCGGCGCATCGAGACGCGTCAGCGGCCGACCGATGAACTTGAACTGCGTGGGATCCTTGAGCGCGACCTCGCCGACCTCGGGCAGCGGCCGCGGCTTGCCGCCGCTGTCCGGACCGGCGGCATTCGCTGCGGCGATGAGCGCCCCATAGCCCCGGGAGCCGAGCCGCGGATGCGTGACCGCCCCGGCCGCCGTCGAGCACTCCGCCACGGGCACGGCCCACTCGCGGGCCGCGATCGCGACCAGGGTCGCGCGGGCCGCGGCGCCGGCTTCGCGCATCGTCAGCCAAAGATCCGGCATGCTGGTGGAGCCGCCGGTGACCATCATGCCCATGAGGCCGGTGGCTTTGTCGGCGACATTGCGGCCGACGCGGCGCAGCGTGCCGTCGCCGTCGGTCGCGAAGGGCAGCATGCCCTTCGTCATGAAGAAATTGCGGTAGATGACGTCGATCGGCGACTGCTCGATGCCGACCTTGCGCCAATCGCAGTCGAGCTCCTCGGCGAGCAGCATCGCGAGGCCGGTGTGGATGCCTTGGCCCATCTCGCAGCGCGGCACGATCACGGTGACCGAGTCGTCGGCGCCGATCTTGACCCAGCCGTTGAGGGCGAGCTGCCCGTCCTTGACCGGCAGCGGTGTCTTGCCTTTCAGTCGCGACGGCGCCGGCAGCACCGCCCACCCGACCACCAGGGCCCCGATCCCGCCGAGGCCCGCCAACAACACCGTGCGTCTTTTCATGGGGAAACGATACCACGCCGGGGCCCGAACCCGCGGCGGCAGGCGTCGCTGCAGTACTTCACCTGATCCCAGTCCCGCTCCCATTTCTTGCGCCACTCGAAGGGGCGCCCGCAGTGTTGGCAGGTCTTGGCGGGGCGGGGGGCGCCGCGGGGGCGTCGGACGGGGGTCACTTCCGCCAGAACGCGGCGGTGAAGAGGATGAGGACGCTGAAGATCTCGAGGCGTCCGAGGATCATGCCGACGGTGCAGATCCAGGTCTGGGCGTCGGTGAGGACCTGGAAGGTCCCGGAGGGGCCGGTCGGTCCGAGCGCGGGACCCAGGTTGTTGACGCTCGCCACCACCGAAGTGAAAGCCGTGACCAGCGGCATGCCGGTCAGCAGCATCGCGAAGGTGAGCACGGCGATGGTCTGGAAGTAGAGGAAGATGAACGCCAGCACCGAGTACGCGATGCGGTCCGGCACCACTTGGCCGCCTATGCGGATGGGGATCACCGCCGAGGGGTGCACCAGGAGCTTCATCTCGCGCTGCGCCTGGCGCGCGAGCAAGAGCGTGCGGAACATCTTGATGCCGCCGCCCGTGGAACCGGTGCTGCAGACGATGCAGGACAGGAAGATCATCCACACCGGCGCGAAGATCGGCCAAAGCCCGTAGTCATCCGATGAAAAGCCGGTGGTGGTGGCGACCGACACCACGTTGAACGCGGCATGCCGCAGCGCGCCGAAGAAATCGGGGAACGTCCCGCGCACCGTCAGCAGCACGGCGATCGCGAGCACGCTCGCGCCCACCAGCGCGAAGATGACCTTGGCCTCGGAGTCGCTCCGGTAGGGCGCGAGGGTGCGGCCGCGCAGCGCCATGAAGTGCCGCGAGAAGTTGAGCGTCGCGACCAGCATCAGCACGATCAGCACCGCCTCGATGGCGACCGAGTCGAAAGCGCCGATGCTGGCATCGCGCGTCGAGAACCCGCCGAGCGCCACCACCGAGAACCCGTGGCAGAGCGCGTCGAACCAGCCCATCCCGGCGACCCGCAGCGCGACCACCGCCACGGCGGTCAGGCCCATGTAGGTGAGCCACAGCGCCTTGGCGGTCTGCGTGATGCGCGGCGTGAGCTTCTCGTCCTTGACGGAGCCCGGCGCCTCGGCCCGGTAGAGCGCCATGCCGCCGACGCCGAGCAGCGGCAGCACGGCGACCGCCAGCACGATGATGCCGATGCCGCCGAACCAGTGCATCGCGTGTCGCCAAAGATTGATGGAGGGTGGCAGGGTGTCGAGGCCGGTGAGCACGGTCGCGCCGGTGGTGGTCAACCCGGAGACCGCCTCGAAATAGGCATCGGTGAAGCTGATCCCGGGCAGCGCGATCATCAGCGGCACCGCGGCCGACAGCGACATCAGCACCCAGGACAGCGTCACCAGCAGGAACCCGTCGCGGGCCTTGAGTTCGCGCTTGTAGCGGCGGGTGGCGGCGGCGATCGCGAGACCCGCGACGACGTTGATGCCCGCGGCGATGGCGAAGTCGTCGAAGGTGCCGTCCTGGAAGATGAGCGCGCTCGCGAGCGGCATCAGGAACGTGATGGCGAACAGCGCCATCATCGTTCCGAGCACATGGGCGACGGCGAGCATGGGGAGGGCGTCGAGCCTCAGCGCCGGCCGGAAGTCTCGCCGAGGAACAGGCGCTCGACCTGGTCGACGTGCCGCCGGTCGGTGATGAACAGCACCACATGGTCGTCGGCCTGGATCACGGTGTCGTGGTGCGCCATGATCACCTGGTCACCGCGTACCACGCAGCCGATGCGCGCGCCTTCGGGCAGCGAGATCTCCTCGATGCGCTTGCCCACGACGCGCGAGCTGCGCTGGTCGCCGTGGATGATCGTCTCGAGCGCCTCGGCGGCGCCGCGCCGCAGCGAGTGCACCTGCACGACGTCGCCGCGCCGCACGTGCGTCAGCAGCGAGCCGATGGTGATGGTCTGCGGCGAGAGCGCGACGTCGATGCTGCCGTTCTCCATCAGCTCCGCGTAGGACGGCTTGTTGATGAGCGCCATCACCTTGGCGGCGCCGAGGCGCTTGGCGAGCATGGCCGAGAGGATGTTGGCCTCTTCGGAGTTGGTGACGGCCACGAAGGCGTCGCACTCGTCGATGTTCTCCTCGACCAGCAGGTCCTCGTCGGCCGCATCGCCCTCGAGCACGATCGCGCTCTCGAGGCTCTCGGAGATGCGGCGTGCGCGCTTCGGGTCGCGCTCGATGAGCTTGACCTGGTTCTCGCGCTCGAGCTTGCGCGCGAGCGCGTAGCCGATGTGGCCGCCGCCCGCGATCACCACCCGGCGCACGGGCTTCTCCTCGCGGCGGATCTCGGCCATGAACTGGCGGATGTCGTCCTTGGCGGCGAGGAAGAACACCTCGTCGCCGTCCTCGATGATGGTGTCGCCCTCGGGCTGGATGCTGCGACCGCCGCGGTAGATGGCGACCACGCGCGCTTCGGTGTTCGGGATGTGCTCGCGCAGGCTGCGCAGCTGCTGGCCGACCAGCAAGCCGCCCTTGCGCGCGGCGAGGCCGACGAGCCGCACCCGACCGTCGGCGAAATCCAGCACCTGCAGCGCGCCGGGGTAGCGGATCAGCCGTTCCACATAATCGGTGACCAGCTGCTCGGGGCTGATCCAGACATCCACCGACAGCGCCTCGGCGCTGAACAGCTTCGGGTGGCGGGTGTACTCCGGCGAGCGGATGCGCGCGATCTTGGTGGGCGTGCGGTACAGCGTGTACGCCACCTCGCAGGCCATCATGTTGACCTCGTCGCTGCTGGTGAGGGCGACGAGGATGTCGGCGTCGGGCGCCCCGGCGGCTTCGAGCACGCTCGGGTAGGCGGCGTTGCCGACGACGGTGCGGATGTCGAGGCGGTCCTGCAGGTCGCGCAGGAGCTCTTCGTTGGTGTCGACCACCGTGACCTCGTTGGCCTCCTCGCGGGCCAACTGGTGGGCGGCCGTCCGCCCGACCTGTCCCGCGCCCAAGATCACGATTTTCATGGCGCGCATAGCCTACTCCCAAGGCGGTATGCTTGCCAGCATGAGCCAAAGCGCGATGCCGCCGACACCGGCGACCGTTCCGGGGACCCCTGCCGGGGGCGAGTTCAGCCGTGGCTGGAAGGCCTTGGCCGCCAGTTTCCTTGGCACGGCCTTCGGCGCCTCGCCGCTGCCGTTCAACACCATCGGCTTCTTCATCGACCCCCTGCAGAAGGAGTTCGGCTGGAGCCGCACCGAGATCAGCCTCGGCATCACGATCTATGGCCTCCTCGCCGCGCTGCTCGCGCCGGTGTTCGGCCGGATGGCCGACCGCTACGGTGTGCGGCCGGTCGCGCTCGGTTCGCTCGCGGCCTTCGGTCTCGCCTTCGGTTCGTTCGCGCTGATCCCCGGCTCGCTCGCCTGGTTCTATTTCGTGTGGGTGCTGGTGGGGCTCGTGGGCATCGGCTCGACGCCGGTCACCTGGACACGCGCCGTCAACCTCTGGTTCTACCGGCACCGCGGCCTCGCGCTCGGGCTCACGCTGATGGGCACGAGCCTGTCGGCCGTGCTGCTGCCGATGATCACCGTGGCGCTGCTCGACTGGCAGGGCTGGCGCGCGGCCTATGCGGTGCTCGCGTTGTTGCCGCTCGCGGTGGCGCTGCCGATCGGGCTGTTGCTGTTCCGCGAACCGCGGGTGGAGGAGCGCCCGCCGGAACTGCGCGTGACCGCATCGTCGGCGGCGGGCGCTGCGGCGGCGGGCGCGACATCCGGCGGCGCGGCTGACCTGCCCGGCGTGAGCCTCGCGGCGGCGATGCGCACGCGCGGCTTCTGGTTGCTGTGGATCTCGATCCTGCTCGTGTCTTTCGCCTATGGCGGCTCGCTGGTGCACCTGCCCTCGATGCTGGGTGCGCAGGGCTTCGCACGCTCCGAGACCGCCTCGGTGATGGCCGTTTTCGGCCTGTCGATCGCCGCGGGCCGCCTCATCACCGGCTTGCTGCTCGACCGTTTCTGGGCGCCGTTCGTCACGCTGCCCATCCTGTCGCTGCCCGCGCTCGCCTGCTGGATGCTGGCCAACGACCATTCGATGACGATGGCGATCGCGGTGTTCTCGGCTTTCCTGCTCGGCTTCGCGGCGGGCGCCGAGACCGACCTCATCGCCTATCTCGCGGGCCGCTATTTCGGCATGGCGAACTACGGCCAGATCTACGGCGTGCTCTACATGGCGTTCGGCATCGCGGCGGCGCTGTCGCCGACGGCCTATGGGTGGGTGCGCGACACCACCGGCAGCTACGATCCGATCCTGTTCGCGGCGGCGGGCATGTTCGTGGTGGGCGCCTGCTTGCTGCTGCTGCTCGGGCCCTATCCGGATTTCACGGCCCGCGGCGCGGGTGCGGACGGCTCAGGCGCTACCAGCGCACCCAGCCGAGCTGCCAAGTGAGCAGGATCAGCCCGCCGAGCGCGATGCGGTAGTACGCGAAGCCTGCGAACGAGTGCTTGCTGACGAAGCGCAGCAGGAAGCGGATCGCGAGCAGCGCCGCGAAGAACGCCGCCACGCTCGAGACGACCAAAGACTGCACCTCGCCCGGCGCGAACGGCTCGCGCGCGTCCAGGAGCTTGTAGCCGGTCGCGGCCAGCATCACCGGGATCGCCACGAAGAACGAGAACTCGGCCGCCGTGCGCCGGTCGAGGCCGGTGAGCAGGCCGCCCAGGATGGTGGCGGCCGAGCGGCTGGTGCCCGGCACCAGCGCCAGCATCTGGAACGCGCCGATGCGCAGCGCGTCGAGCGGGCCGATCTCATCGACCGAGCGGATGCGCTCGACATGCGGCCGCTTCTCGGCCCAGAGGATCGCGAGGCCGCCGACCACCAGCGCCATGGCCACCGGCACCGGTGCGAACAGCACGCTGCGGATAGTGTCCTCGAACAAGAGGCCCGCGACCGCCGCCGGCACGAAGGCGAGGGCGAGGTTCATCGTGAAGCGGCGTGCAGCGGCGTCCGAGGCGAGCCCGAGCGCCGTGCTCCACAATCTTTGACGGTATTCCCAGCAGACGGCGAGGATCGCTGCGCCCTGCATCACGATCATCTGCCGGAAGCCGACCGACTCCTCGAGACCGAGCGCGGCGCGCACGATGATGAGGTGGCCGGTGCTCGAGATCGGCAGGAACTCGGTGAAGCCCTCGACGAGACCGAGCAGGATGTCGATCAGCCATTGCATCGTCGGCGCCTCAGTCAGGGATCTTGCGGCCGCGCGTCTCGATCACCCAGCCGATACCGAGCAGACCGACGAGCGGCACGAACCCGACATAGAAGAGCGTGTTGAGCACGACAGCCGGATCGCCCGCGCCCGCCGCCGCGATCGAGCCGACGAAGAACGGACCGCCCGCCGCGATGATGCGGCCGATGTTGTAGGTGAAGCCGGAGCCGGTGGCGCGCAGCCGCGTCGGGAAGAGTTCGGGCAGGTAGAAGGTGAAGGCCCCGAAGATGCCGAACACCGTCAGACCGATGAAGAAGTACATGTAGAGCCGCACCTGCGGCTCGAGGTCGAGGCCGAAGGTGGCGAGCAGCGACAGCGCCGACAGCGCGAGGTAGGTGGCGAACATCGGCCTCCGACCCCAATACTTGGCGAGCGGGATGGTGAGCAAGGTGCCGATCAGGCCGCCGACGTTGAAGATGGCCGTGGCCTGGGTCTTCCAGGACTCGACCAGCATGCTGGTGGCGGTCTTGTCGAGCCCGAGCTGCCCGGCTTCGATCTGCGCGAGGTTCGCCGCGACTACGGGGATGAAGGCATTGCAGCTCCACCAGGTGAGCAGCGCCACCATCACGACGATCAGCGCGCTGCGGGTGCTCGGCCAGATGTCCGGCGAGAAGATCTCGCGCAGCCGGGGCGGTGGTGCCGAGGCGGCGGTCTTCTCCCAGCGCTCCGGTTCCTTCACGAGCGTGCGGATCCAGAACGCGAACGCCGCAGGCAGCAGGCCGAAGAGGAGCACATAGCGCCACGAGACCTCGGGCACCTCGGGGAAGAGGTATCCGGCGACGATGGCATTGACGGCGGTGGCGAGGAACAGGCCGAAGGGCGCCGCGGTGTAGAGCACGGCTCCGGCCTCGACACGTTGGTCCTCGGGCACGGCCTCGGCGACCAGCGCGCAGCCTGCGGCCCACTCGCCGCCGATACCGAGGCTCGCGATGATGCGGCAGACGATCAGCTGCTCGATGCTGGTGACGAAGGCGCAGAGCGCGGTACCGACCGCGTACAGCACCATGGTGATGAGCAGCACGCGTTTGCGGCCGTACCGGTCGGCGATCGGGCCGAACAGCACGCCCCCCACGGCCCAGCCCACGAGGAAGATCGCGGTGATGATGCCCGTCCAATAGAGCGTCGCGGTGCGCGCCTCGGGCGAACCGATCTCGAGGCCGAGCAGCGTGGGGATGGCGTTGGGCGCGACGAAGTTGAAGAGCAGGCCATCGAAGATGTCGAAGCCCCAGCCCAACCAGGCGGCGAACAGCACGGTCCATTGATAGCGGGTCAGTCGCAGCATCGAATCCCCCAGAGATCCCGGCAGAGTTCCCGTCGGCGGCGGGCGGTCTTGGGCGCCGACCTCAGCGCCGCGCGGCGTTGATGGCGTCGCGCAGTTCCAGTGTCGCACGGCGTGCGGCCGTGGCGAAATCTTCGCCCGACCCCGCGTAGAGGATGCCGCGCGAGGAGTTGATGACGAGACCGCCGCCCGTGGGCGTCATGCCGGCCTGCACCGCGCGGCGCACGTCACCGCCCTGCGCGCCGACACCCGGCACGAGGAAGGTCATCCCGCCGGTGCGCGCGCGGATGTCGGCGAGCTCCTCGGGGTAGGTCGCGCCCACCACGAGCAGGCAGTTGCCGCGGGTGTTCCATTCCCGGGCGACCTTCTCGGCGACGGTCTGGTAGAGCGTGCGGCCCTCGACGACGAGGTCCTGGAACTCGCGCGCGCCGGCGTTCGAGGTGCGGCAGAGGATCACGATGCCCTTGTCGGCCCACTCGAGGAAGGGTTCGACCGAGTCGCGCCCCAGATAGGGGTTCACGGTCACGGCATCGGCGCCGTAGCGCTTGAAGGCTTCGTCGGCGTACTTGGCGGCGGTGCTGCCGATGTCGCCGCGCTTGGAGTCGAGGATCACCGGCACGTCGGGCGCGCGTTCGCGGATGTAGCGGATCGTGTCCTGCAACTGGTCCTCGGCGCCGACCGCGGCGTAGTGCGCGATCTGGGGCTTGTAGGCGCAGGCGAGGTCGGCGGTCGCATCGACGATGGCGCGGTTGAAGGCGAGGATGGCGTCCGGCCGGTCGCGCAGGTGGGCGGGGAAGCGCTCGACCTCGGGATCGAGACCGACGCAGACCAGGGAATCGTGGGCGGTCGCCGCAGCGGCGAGCCGAGCGTGGAAGACGTTGAGGGTCATGGGCGGCAAGTGTAGCCGACCGGATGGCCGCCGACCCGCGCCGGGCGGTGGGCCGCGGGCGGTCTCAGATCGGCGTCAGATTGGCGTACTGCAGCATCAGCCACTTTGCGCCTTCGCCTTCGAAGTTTACCTGGACACGCGCGTGCGGGCCCTGGCCCTCGATGTTGAGCACCACGCCCGCGCCGAATTTGGCATGCCGTACGCGGGCGCCGAGACGGATGCCGGGGGCGGGGGGATCCTCGCGCAGGCTCGCCGATCCGCGGCTGCGGCTGCCGCCGGAACCCGAGCGGTCCGAATCGCCCCGGAAGCCACCACCCCCGAAGCCACCGCCGAAGCCGCCCCGGCCATAGGCCTGACCGCCGAACGCCTGGCCGGCCCGGCCGCCGCTCACCCGCGGGCGGACTTCCTCGAGGAACTCCTCGGGGATCTCCTTGATGAACCGCGAGGGCGTGCCGTAGGCGTCGATGCCGTGCAGGCGGCGCTGCTCGGCATAGGTGAGGTACAGCTCGCGCATGGCGCGCGTGATGCCCACATAGGCGAGACGCCGCTCCTCTTCGAGGCTGTCGAGGTCGTTGAGCGAGCGTTGGTGAGGGAACAAGCCGTCCTCGAGGCCGGCGAGGAACACCACGGGGAACTCGAGCCCCTTGGCGGTGTGCAGCGTCATCATCTGCACGCAGTCTTCCCAGGCCTCGGCCTGCCCTTCGCCCGACTCGAGCACGGCATGCGCGAGGAAGGAGTCGAGCGGCGACATCGGTTGCACGTCGGCGCCGTCCGGGCTCTCGACGCTCTCCGGCACGAAGCCGCGCGCCGCCGAGACGAGTTCGAGCAGGTTCTCGGCGCGGGCCTCGCCGCGGTCGGCTTTTTCTTTGCGGTGGTGCTCGAGCAGGCCGCTGGCCGCGAGCATCTGGTCGACGGTCTCGTGCAGCGCGAGGCCGGACGTGGCGGTGGCGAGCCCCTCGATGACCTGGACGAAGCCCGAGAGCGCGGCACCCGCGCGGCTGCCGAGGCTGCCGTCCGCGAGGCAGGCGAGCGCCGCCGACCAGAGCGAACTGCCGGACGCCCGCGCCCGCTCGCGCAGGGATTCGAGGGTCTTGGCGCCGAGGCCGCGCGTCGGCAGGTTCACGACGCGCTCGAAGGAGGCATCGTCGTTGCGGTTCGACATCAAGCGCAGGTAGGCGAGCGCGTCCTTGATCTCGGCGCGCTCGAAGAACCGCAGGCCGCCGTAGACCTTGTAGGGCATGCGCGCGGAGATGAAGGCCTCTTCGAAGGCGCGCGACTGCGCGTTCGAGCGGTAGAGCACGGCGGTCTCGCGCCGTGTGCCGCCGCGCGATACCCATTCCTGGATGCGCTGCAGCACGAACTCCGCCTCGTCGCGCTCGTTGAACGCGACGTAGAGGCGCAGCGGGTCGCCTGCGGCGCCGCTCGTCCAGAGGTTCTTGCCGAGGCGACCGGTATTGCCGGCGATCAGCGCGTTGGCGGCGTTGAGGATGTTGCCTGTCGAGCGGTAGTTCTGCTCGAGGCGCACCAGCGTGACCTGCGGGAAGTCGTTGCGGAAGGTCTGCAGGTTCTCGACCCGCGCGCCGCGCCAGCGGTAGATGGACTGGTCGTCGTCGCCGACCGCGAACGGCGCGCCGTCGGAGCCGACCAGCAGTTTTGTCCAGGCGTATTGGATGGCGTTGGTGTCCTGGAACTCGTCGACCAGCACATGGCGGAAGCGGCGCCGGTAGTGCGCGAGCAGCTCGGGGTGGTCGCGCCAGAGCTCGAAGGCGCGCAGCAGCAGCTCGGCAAAGTCGACCACGCCGGCGATGCGGCAGGCTTCTTCGTAGTCCTGGTAGAGCTTGATGAACTGACGGCGCGTCGGGTCGTTGCCGTCCTTCAGGGCCTTGGGCCGCAGCCCCTCGTCCTTCTGCTGGTTGATGAAGTACTGGATGTCGCGCGGCACCCAGCGCGTCTCGTCGAGCTGCTGCGCCTTGAGGAGCTTCTTGATGAGCCGTAGCTGGTCGTCGGAGTCGAGGATCTGGAAGGTCTGCGGCAGACCGGCTTCACGCCAGTGCAGGCGCAGCAGGCGGTGCGCGATGCCGTGGAAAGTGCCGATCCAGAGCGCGGCGCCTGGCATGCCGAGCAGCGCCTCGGCGCGGCCGCGCATCTCGGCCGCGGCCTTGTTCGTGAAGGTGACGGCGAGGATGCTGTAGGGCGCGGCGCCCTCGGCCTGCACGAGCCACGCCACCCGGTGCACGAGCACGCGCGTCTTGCCGCTGCCGGCGCCGGCGAGCACCAGCACCGGGCCGACCGGTGTCGTGACGGCTGCGCGTTGCGCGTCGTTCAGGGGATTGAGGAGGGGGGAGATGTCCATGAGGGCGGCGATCCGGCGGGGGCCGCGATTCTACCGCCTCCGGGCGCGACCGGCTGCGTCGGCTGCGGGGTGACGGACGCCGCGCTGCGCCGCCGCGCCGCTACTCCACCCGTCCGAGCTTCATCTCCTCGACGAAGCGCAACAAGGCCGACACCAGGGTCAGCAGCACCGGTCCGAGGATCAGCCCGACGCCGCCGAACGCGGCCGCGCCGCCCACCACGCCGACGAACACGGCGAGCGTCGAGACGTGCGCCTGCGCGGACACCAGCAGCGGCCGCAGGACGTTGTCCGACACCGAGATGAACGCGCCCCAACAGAGCATGAAGAGCGCCGCGCCGCTCTGCCCCATGCCGGCGAGCGCCAGCGTGGCCGGCACCCAGACGAACGCGGTGCCGCCCGCCGGTAACAGCGAGAACAGCGCCGCGAGCACGCCGAACACCACCGGCGAGGGCAGGCCCGTGAGCGCGAAGCCGATGCCGGTGAGGGCGCCCTGGATGAGGGCGGTGAGGCCTGAGCCGTAGACCACCGCGCGCGTGGTGCTGGCGACCAGCGTCAGCAGGCGTTCGCGGTGGGCGCTGTCGAGCGGTATCAGGTTCATCAGGCGTTGCAGCATCGCGCGGCCGTCGCGCAGCATGAAGAACAGCAGGAACAGCATCAGCATGAACGCCAGCGTGGTGCTGAGGACGTTGAGGACGAGGCTGCTGCCGAGGTTGGCGGCGAGCCGCAGCAGGCTCTGCCCGAGGCCGACCACCCAATCCGACACCTGCGCGCCGTCGAGGTCGAGGAGCGTGATGACACGCGTGATGACCGGGCCGATCACCGGATACTCGCCGATGCGGCCGAGCGTGTCGGCATCGATGCGCCAGGGGCTGCGTTGCAGGGCGTAGACGAGACGCCGCCCCTGGTCGACGAACGCGATGCCCACCAGCGCGAGCGGCGCGAACACCACGAACGGCGTCAAGGCCGTCAGCAGGCCGGCAGCCGCGCCCGGACGGTCGCCGAAACGGCGCGTCAGTCTGTCCTGCAGCGGGGCGAGCAGCACCGCGAGGCAGATCGACCAGGCGAGGGCGCCCCAAAAGGGCGTCATCACCTTGAAGAGCGCGTAGCCCAGCACGGCGACGCTGAGGATCACGAAACCGCGGCGGTAGAACTCGTCCATGGGCGCACTATACTGAACCCATGTCCCGAACTGCGCGCCGTGCCGTCCTTCGCGGCCTTGCGGTCGGTGGCGGCCTGCTGCTCGCGGGCTGCGCCGGCGCCCCGACCGCATCCACCTCCGCCCCCGCGACCTCTGTCCCAACGAGCCCATCGAACCCATCGAACCCATCGAACAGGAAGAACGCCCGCGTGCCATCCGCCCTCAATCCCAAGGCCTATGCCTACGCCGTCATCAGCGTCGCCGACATGGCGCAGGCGCTCGCGCTCTGGTCCACGCGTTTCGGCATGCAGGTCGTGGTGCGGCGCGAGGGGAGCGATCCGGCGTTGGCGGCGGCCTGGGGCATCGGGCCGGACGGCATCATCGATCAGGCGCTGCTGCGGACGCCGGGCATGGCGCAGGGCGGCGTGCACCTGGTGCGCTTCCGCTTGCCGGGATCGGCAGTGCGCGAGGGCGCGGCGGCCACGGACCTCGTGCCGAAGAGCGTCGACATCGCAGTGCGCGACCTGCCGGCGCGCCATGCTGAGCTCGCGGCCGCAGGTTATCGATTCCGCTCGCCGATCGGCCGCTTCGAGACCGACGGCGTGGTGGTCCACGAGGTGCATCTGCCGGGACCCGACGGCGTCAACCTCGTGTTCCTCGAGCAGGAGGGCAAGCCCGAGCCGGTGAGCCCCGAGGGCTATGGCGTCGCGCCGCAGATCGTCGCCACGTCGCCCGACAACCGGCGCGAGAAGGCGTTCTTTGAACAGGTGCTCGGTCTCGAGGAGACCTCCTACCACCGCTTCGCGGGGCCCGAGGTCGAGCGCACCATCGGTCTGCCGGCGGGCGCCGGTCTCGACATCCGCATCTTCGGCGATCCGGGCTACGACTACGGACGGCTCGAGATCGTGCAGTACGAGGGCGTGACGGGCGCGGACCTCTATCCGCGCGCGCGGCCGCCGGCGCGAGGGCTGTTGTCGGTCACGTTCTTCGTGCCGGACATCGCGGCGGTGTTGGCGCGTGCCGCGGCGCACGCCGCCCGGGCGGGGGAGGGCGCGATGCGCGCGCCGCCGGTCGATCACGGCCTGCGGAGCACGATCCACGGCGAGACCCGCATGGCGACGATCACCTCGCCCGCCGGGCTGCGCATCGATCTCGTCCAGCAGACCCCCTGAACGCACACGGCGCCCGCCACCTCTCGGTGACGGGCGCCGTGGCGCTGTCATCGCCGGCTTGCGGCCGGCTTCAGACGGACGGTCCGATCAGAACCGGTACTCGACCGTCGCGAAGGCGCGGCGGCCCAGCACGTCGTAGTTGCTGATCGCGACCGCGTTGCCGATGCGGGTTGCGCCCGAACCGGTCGAGACGAGCGGCGGCTCCTTGTCGAAGATGTTCTGCACACCCACGATCGCCGTCCACTTGTCGGCACGGTAGCGGACCGACGCGCTGTGCGTGACGATCGACTCGGCCGTCTGGTCGTACTTCGCCGCCACGCAAGTGGTGGAGGTGGCCGCTGCGGTCAAGCAGCTCGGGAAGCCGCGCCAACCGAAGGTGTCACCGCCGTAGAAGTCGTCGTTGGAGGCCTCCGAGAAGAGGTTCATGCCCCACGAGTACGTCCACTTGCCGCGATCGAGGTTCATGTCGAGGCTGGAGACCCACTTGTTGTTGTAGACCAGGCCGCGGCTGCTCTGCTCCGGCAGCGTCTCGAACACCTGAGCGCTGTCGACGATCATGTACGTCAGCTGCAGGTTGGCGCGGAAGGTGTTCTTGCCGAAGCGCTGGTTCACGCGCGCCTGCCAGTCGATGCCTTCCACGGTCTGGTTCGAGATGTTGACGTAGGAGTTGCGGACCTCGGTGATCTGCCCGAAGTTCGTCGCCGCCGGGTTGGACACGCGCGTGAACAGCGTGCAGAACGGGTCGTTCGGGAAGTCGCGCGAGTTGTAGCACCCGCTCACGATGTTGCCCGCGCCGAACTGCGACACCTGGTTCTCGATCTCGATGCGCCACCAGTCGACGGCGAGGTTCACCGGCAGGTTGGCGGGCGTCCAGATCAGGCCCACGGTCGAGTTGTTGGAGGTCTCGGCGTCCAGCACGCCCGCGCCGCCGCCCGTGATGATGAGGGCGGAGGAGTTGGGGTTGGCCCAGTTCTGCGGCAGGTTCGCGCCGCTCGGGCCGCAGTTCTGGACGATCAGCGGGTTGGAGCTGGTGTTCCAGTTCAAGCAGGGATCGACCGAGCTCTGCGCCAGGAAGCCCGTCTGGTTGGCCAGGAACAGCTCGAACAGCGCCGGGGCGCGGAACGAGGTGCCGTAGGCGCCGCGCAGGCGGACCGAGTCGACGATCTGCCAGTTCAGGCCGACCTTGTAGGTCGAGTCCGAACCGTAGCTGTCGTAGTCGGTCCAGCGGTACGAGCCGTTCAGCGTCAGGCGCTTCACGCCCGGCAGGTCGGCGAGCAGCGGGACTTCGAGCTCGGTGTAGGCCTCGCGGACCTCATCCGAACCCTTGGTGCGCCCGGCCGAGGTCTGGCCCCAGAGGTTGCCGTTGCGCGCGTTGAAGCCCGGGATGTCGTCGATCGAGTCCTTGCGGGCCTCGACGCCGAGCACGAACCCGACCTCACCCGCCGGCAGCGAGAACACGTTGCCGCTGACCGAGGCGCCGAACAGCGTCTGGTCGTAGGTGGTGTTGCCGGTCTCGCGGGTGAACAGGAACGCCTTCTCGGCATCCGTGAAGTTGCCGTTCAGGATGGTGTCCGGACGGAACCAGTTGATGCCTTGGCAGTTGGTCACCGGACCCGAGATGGTGATCAAGGCGGCGTTGCAGGCCGTCGCGCCGGTCGTCGCGTTCACGCGGTCGTTGTAGATGATGTCGTTGGTGTACTGCGACTCGGACTCGGTACGCTGACCGAAGATCTCGTAGTTCCAGCCTTCGAGCGAGCCGATGTTCAGGTCGCCGCGCAGGCCGACGACAAAGCGCGAGAACTCGACTTCCTGCTCTTGGTTCGTCGGGATGGTGACGATCGAGCGGGAGATGACGCCGAACGGGTTCGACGGGTTGGCCGTCGCCACGTTCGGGAACAGCTGGCGCCAGCTCTGCTGCGCGGACTCACGCTTGTTGTAGAGGGCCTCGGCGAACACCTCGAACGAGTCGGAGAAGGCGTAGTCGCCCTCGAGGTAGACCGAGTTGCGGGTGGCCGGGCTGATGAAGGTGCGCGAGCCGAAGCGATCCGGCGCGTTCGGCACCGCTGCCTGGGTCTGACGCCACAGGTCGAGCTGCTGCTGCAGCGTCGCGGTCGGGCGCGCAGCCTGCACCTGGGCGAAGCTCAGGCCCACGCGGCGCCAGCCGGCGAGGTCGAGGCCGAAGGTGCCACCACCAGCGGTCGCGGTCGCATCCGGGACGAAACGGCCGCCGGCACCCTGCAGGCGGTCGGCCACGGAATCGAGGATGTTGAAGCACTTCGACTGGCCGGTGACCGGGTCGATGATGTCGAGCACCTGGCCGTTCGAGAAGAACACCGAGTTGCCGTTGGTGGTGACGTTGTCGAGGCGGTCCTGGGCGCAGCTCAGGAAATCGCGCTCGCGGACCAGCATCGGGTCACGGTCGAAGTACTCGTAGGAGATCGAGAACCCGCCGTTCTCGAACTGCTTGCCGAAGTTCGCCGAGGCGCGGCGCTGCTCGCCGCCGCCGTCGAACGTGTGCGTGCCGTTCAACTGGATCTCGGCGCCGTCCAGGTTCTTGCGGGTGATCAGGTTGATGACGCCCGCGATGGCATCCGAACCGTACACCGACGACGCGCCGTCCTTGAGGACCTCGGTGCGCTGGATGATGGAGTTCGGGATGGTGTTGAGGTCGGCCGCGGCCAACTGGCCGCGGGCGCCGGCAGGCGACAGGCGCCGGCCGTTGAGCAGCACCAGCGTGCGCGAGGAACCGACGCCGCGCAGCGCGATGGTGTTCGCGCCCGGACCGTTCTCGGTGACGAAGCCGGTGGTCTGGTCGTTGATCTGCTGCGAGCCGGCTGCGAGGGTGTTCGTCTGCAGGATCTCGGCGGTGGTGAGCAGACCCTCGAGCGAGGTCTCTTCGCTGGTGATGATGACGACCGGGGAGGCGGCGGTGAACTCGGAGCGGCGGATGCGTGAGCCGGTGACGGTCACTTCCTCGATATCGCTCGCTTTGCGTTCAGCCTGCGCTTCTTGCGGCGCGGGAGCCGGCGTGGACTGCGGCGCAGCCGACGCGGCCGAGTGCCCGACGACCGCGGCGACGAACGCCGCGACCAAGGAGGCCTTGTGATCTCGAACCATCGTGTTGTTCCTTCCCTGCGGAATTGATTTTGGATTGGGAACCGCCATCGGGACGGAGCCGTCCGGCGATAAGCGCTTGATAACACGCCGGGGCGGGTGATTCAAGGCAAGGATGTTGTTTATGTGCAACACTGTTGGATTGGGGAGGCAGTCCGACCTTGAGGCGCGCTCGCCGGCGCGTCGCACGCGGCCGCAGACAATGCTATGTTCAGCGAAGGTCGCTCTGTGCAAAAGAGCCGCCGCCCAGGGCTCACCATCGGGGCGGCGGGGACACCACAAGCAGGGCGATGGGGTACCCGGATTTTTTGTCAGAGGAGCCGCTTCAGTGATGACCCGACTCTGCCTTGCGCTTGCCTGTCTGTTGACCGTCGCCACGTCGCAGGCCGTCACGGCCGCCCCGTCGGCGGCCACCGCGACCCCTGCCGCGACGTCGCAGGCGCTGCCCATCGAGGCGTTCGGCACCACGCCGATCATCGACAACGTGACGCTGTCGACCGACGGCCGCTACATCGCCTCGTCTTACACGGGCGACCAAGTGTCGATCGTGATCCTCGATCGCAATCAGAAGAAGATCACCCAGCGCATCGGCTTCGAGCAGGGGCTCAAGATGCGCGGCATGTCCTTCGTCAACGAGACGGTGCTGATCGCGACGTTCTCGATCACCTACACCGCTCGCGGTGACACGGAGCAGAAGTCCGAGCTCGGAGCGACCTTCGCCATCAACGCGCTCGACGGCTCTTCGCGGCAGTTGCTCGAGCCGCGCCCCAACAGCGGCCTGTCGCCGGGCGGCGGCGGGTTCCTCTCGCGCTACGGTGCCGCGCCGGGCGAGATCCTGATGTCGGCGCGCCTCGCCGAGGGCGGCGCGGCGGGCGGTGCGCCGGACGCGTACACGACCGCGGTGGTCAGCATCAACCCGCTCACCGGCAAGTGGCGCACCATCGAGAAGGGCAATGATTTCACCAGCGGCTTCCTGGTCGATGCGAAGGGCAAGATCGTCGGCCGCAGCGAGTGGGACCGCAAGGCCCAGAAGCGCACCTACCGCGCGAAGGTCGGCGATGACTACCGCACGTTCTTCGAGTCCACCGACGCGGATCTCGGCATCACCGGCGTGGGCGCGGACGGCCAGTCGTTGCTTGCGATCGGCGCTTCGGGCCGCGACCGCAAGATCCTCTGGACCATCCCCTTCGACGGCAGCGGCCCGAAGCCGCTCTACGTGGATCCCAAGCACGATGTCGAGGGCACGGTGCGCGATGCCTACGACCGCAGCCTCGACGGCGTGCGGCTCGGCGGCCTCGAGCAGCAGGTCCACTGGCTGGATGCCACCGCCGAGAAGCGGGTGAAGTCCCTGGAGGCCGCGTTGCCCGGCCGGCGCATCGAGATCAACGGCTACACGCCGGACGGCAAGCTGGTGCTCGCGTACGCGGTGAGCCGCAACCATCCGGGCGCGTACTACCTCGTCGACTTCAACACCAACCGGGCCGAGGTCGTGGGCCAGGAGTACCCGCAGCTCGCCAAGGCGCCGCTCGGCAAGGTGTCGAACATCTTCTACGCGGCCCGTGACGGCTACCAGGTGCCGGCGTATCTCACGATGCCGCCGGGCACCTCGGGCAAGAACCTGCCGCTGGTCGTGCTGCCGCACGGTGGTCCGCGCGCGCGCGATTCCGGCGTCGGCTTCGATTGGTGGTCGCAGTTCGTCGCCGCGCGCGGCTATGCGGTGTTGCAGCCGCAGTTCCGCGGCTCCACCGGCTTCGGCATGGCGCACGAGCTCGCGGGCTACGGCGAGTGGGGGCAGTTGATGCAGCACGACGTCACCGACGGCGTGAAGCACCTCATCGCCGACGGCACCGTGGATGCCAGCCGGGTGTGCATCATCGGCGCGAGCTACGGCGGCTATTCCGCGCTCGCCGGCGCCGCGTTCACGCCCGAGCTGTACAACTGCGCGGTGAGCGTCAACGGTGTCTCCGACCTCGTCGAGATGCTCTACTGGGTCGAGAACCGCGGCGGTTACTACGACCCGGCGGTGCGTTTCTGGCGCAAGCACATCGGCAAGTCGAGCGACCCCGAGGTGGCGCAGTACTCGCCCGCGCGTGCCGTCAGCCAGGTCCGTGCGCGCGTCATGCTGATGCACGGCGTCGACGACACGGTCGTGCCCTACGCGCAGTCGGAGTTCATGGAGACGGCGCTGCGCCGTGAGCGCAAGCCCTTCGAGCTCGTGAAGCTCAAGGCCGAGGACCACTGGTTGTCGCGCAGCCCGTCGCGCATCGAGATGCTCACCAGCCTCGAGCGTTTCCTCGATGCCAACATCGGCAAGGGCGGAAAGGTCATATACGAAGAACGGCCCGACCAGGCGGCCGTCATCAATCGCTGAAGGAGCAAGACAAGACCATGAGCATGCTTGAGAATCTTCTGAAGGGCGCTGTGGGCGCCATGGGCCAAGGTCAGGGCGCCGCGGGCGGTTCGGCCGATGCGCTGACCGGGATGCTCGGATCGCTGCTGCAGCAGCAGGGCGGCGTCGCGGGTCTCGTCGGCGCGCTCGAGAAGGGCGGTCTCGGCGACATCGCGCAGTCCTGGGTCGGCAAGGGTGCCAACCTGCCCGTCTCTCCGGATGCGCTGCAGCAGGCCTTGGGCGGCGATGCCATCGGCCAGATCGCGGGCCAGCTCGGCCTCGACAGCGGCGCCGCGAGCGGCATGCTGGCACAGGTGCTGCCGGGTCTCATCGACAAGATGACGCCGGACGGCGCACTGCCGCAGGGCGGCGGTCAGGACACGGGCGACCTGCTGCAGGCCGGCCTCAAGGCGCTGCTGTCGGGTCGTTGAGGGCGCTCGCGAGCAGGATGCCGCGCAGGACGAGGTCAGGGATGACCTCGTCGAACACGCCTTCCTGCTCGAACAACCCCGCAAATCCGCCGGTGCCGAGCCGCAGCGGCAGCTGAGATGCGCCCTCGCCGGCCGGGAAATGCTCGGCCTGCAGGCGACCGATGATCTCGCGCACCGCGCCCAGCTGGCCAAGATACGCGCCACTCTGCAGGCTCTCCACGGTCGAGCGTCCGAGGCTGCCGCGTCCGTGCATCGGCACGATCTCCACCGCCGGCAGCCGCGCCGTGCGGGTCTCCAGCGCCTCCAGCGAGATCCGCAGGCCCGCGACGATGACGCCGCCCAGGTAATCACGATCCGCCGTCACGGCGCAGAACGTGGTGGCCGTGCCGAAATCCGCGATCAGCAGGTCGCGCCCCGGGAACAGCTGGGTCGCCGCGACGGCGTTGGCGATGCGGTCTGCGCCGACCTCGAGCGGATTGCGGTACTTGATGCGCAGGCCGGTGCGCACGCCGGCCTGCAGCACGAAAGGCTCGAGGCCGAAGTATTTCTGGCAGGCGCCACGCAGCGAGAACAACGCGTCCGGCACCACCGAGGCGATGCCGATGCGGCGGATGGCGGACGGGTCGACGCCGTTCTCGCGCAGCGCCGCGCGCATGAACACCCCGAGCTCGTCGCTGGACGCGCGCGAATCCGAGGTCTTGCGGAACTGCAACAGCAGCGGCGCATCCACGCCCGCGTGCGGATAGAGACCGGCATGCATCGTGGTGTTGCCGACGTCGATGCACAGGATCATGTCCGTCCCTCCGGAGCGCTCAAAGATTCCAGCAGGGCTGCGAGGCGCGCGCCGATGCCTTCCCGGCCATCGAAGACCTCCGGCATCCCTGCGGGGTCCGTCCAGAACTCCCAGCGCGGCCATGCTTGCAGGTCATTGGCGACGACGCCGATGACGCCCTCGTGCGCGAGCACCTGCGCGACCTTGCGACGACGCGCATCGGTGTCCGCACCCGAGGTCAGCTTGAACGCGATGATGCGCAGCTGCGGGTTCCGGGACCAGCCGCGGGCGAGCCCGACGAGTTTCGGCGTGCGCTCGAAGCGCAGCGTGAGCGTGTCGGTGTCCGGGTCGATCTTGCCTGAGGCCTGTGCCTCCGCCGGGCCGACGGGACGCCAGTCGCTGACGGCCGCCGCCTGCACCAGCACATCGAAGGTCTCCTCGGTGAGCAGCCTGCGCAGCGCGCCCTCGAAGGATCCGAAGTCGTCATAGCGTTCGAGACGCGTGATGTCCTCCGCGGAGGGTGCGCCCTCGGCGGTGAGCAGCGTCACCGCATGGCCGAGCGCGGCGAGGTCCGTGGCGAGGGCGGCGCCTGTGCGGCCCGTGGAGCCGTTGACGATCGAGCGCACCGCATCGAGGGGCATGCGCGTGCCGCCCGCCGTCACCAATATCTTGAGCGCGCCGCGGGGCGGCGGCGCCACGGGGCGGGTGGCAGGGCGGGTGGCAGGGGTCGTCGCCGCGGCGATGGGCGGCGCCTCGGGCCTGCGCCCCGCCGCATGCAACACCGCGTCCAACAAGACCTCGGGTTCGGCGAGCCGTCCGGCGCCGATCTCGCCGCAGGCGAGCGCGCCGCTGCCGGCCTCGACGATGGTGCAGCCCATCGCGCGCAGCCGCTCCAGCGATTCGCGGGTGGTCGGGTGCTCGTACATGCGCGTGTTCATCGCCGGCGCGATGAGCCAGGGCTTGGTGAAGTCGTGGGCGAGGAACAGCGTGCAGACGAGGTCGTCGCCGATGCCGCGCGAGAGCTTGTTGAGGGTGTTGGCGGTGCAGGGCGCGGCCAGCACGATATCCGCCCAGCGTGCGAGGCGGATGTGCTCCATGTAGTCGCCGGCGGCGAAGGTCTCCGAGCGCACGCGGCGGCCGGTGAGCCCTTCGAGGCTCGCCTCGCCGATGAAGGCGCGCGCGGCGGGCGTCATCACGACCTCGACCTCTGCGCCGACCGGTGCCTGCACCAGCCGCGAGACGAGCTGCACGACCTTGAAGGCGGCGATCGAGCCGCTCATCAACAAAAGGACGCGCAGCGGCCGCTCAGTCGAGTGCGACATTGTCGATCAACCTCACATCACCGAGGAACGCGGCCACGTAACGGCGCGGCGCGACGGCAGGGGCCGCACTGAGCGCGCGGTCTTCCAGATAGTCGATGCGGAACCCTGCGGCTTCCAGCGTGGCGCGCGCCGCAGCGGGATCCGGCGCCTCTCGCAAGGCCCGCGCGAGCTGCGGTGCGAGCTGTCTCTGCGCTGCGGTCAGCCGCGAATTGCGCGAGCTCATCGCGAGTCCGTCGGCCTCGCGCACCGTCGGGCAGCCGACGACGGTCCACGGCAGGAAGAACGCCTCCACCATGCCGCGCACCAGGGTGAGCTGCTGGTGGTCCTTCTCGCCCATGTAGAGCCGTTGTCGCGCGGCGTCGGCGCCGAGCTGCGCGAGCTGCAGCAGCTTCATCACCACGGAGAGCACGCCGTCGAAGTGCCCCGATCGGGCGGCGCCGCAGAGCACCGTCGAGACGGCGGTCTCCTGCACCTTGTAGGTGTAGCCGTCGGGATAGAGTTCGGCCGGCGTCGGCAGCAACACGTGGTCGACGCCGGCCGCTCGCGCGATCGCGAGGTCCGACTCGAGCGTGCGGGGATAGCGCTCGAGATCCGTCGGGTCATCGAACTGCGTGGGGTTCACGAAGATGGACAGCAGCACCGTGCCGCAGTCCTGCCGCGCGCGCGCGAGCAGCGCCGCATGCCCGGCGTGCAGGTTGCCCATCGTCGGCACGAAGCCGAGCGCGTGGCCCGCGGTGCTGCCGCCGAGGTCCGTCTTCCCTGCGAGGTCCGTCTTCGCGGCGAGCCAGGCGCCGATCCCGCGATGGACGATCACGCCGTCGCCCGGATCCTGCGGGGCGCGCCTGCCGCAGGCGCGCGGCCGGCGTCGTCATCGAAGGTCTCTTGCGTTGACGGGAACCCGCCCGACTTGACGTCGCGGGCATAGGCCGCGAGCGCATCGGTGATGAGCCCGGCACCGTCGAGGTAGCGGCGCACGAAGCGCGGCTTGAACGCAGCATCGAGCCCCAGCAGGTCGGTGACGACGAGCACCTGTCCGTCGCAGTCGGGACCCGCACCGATGCCGATGGTCGGGATCGTGAGGTTGCGCGTGACCTCCGCCGCGACCGCCCGCGGCACGCATTCGATGACGGTCGCAAAGACGCCGCAGTCCTGAAGACGCTGCGCCTGGTCGAGCAGCTCGGTGGCCGCTTCGGGGCTGCGGCCCTGCACGGTGAAGCCGCCCAGTGCATGGATGTGCTGCGGCGTGAGGCCGATGTGGCCCATCACCGGCACGCCGCTCTGCACGATGTGGCGGATGTCGGCTTCGGCGCCGTCCACGCCCTCGAGCTTCACGGCGTTGGCACCTGCACGCATCAGTCGCTCGACGGCGCGCATCAGCGCCCTGCGACCATGGCGATGGGCGAGGAAAGGCAGGTCGGCGACCATGAACCCCTCCGGCCCGAGGCCGCGACGCACCGCCGAGACATGCAGGGTCATCATGTCGAGGTCGGCGGCGACGGTGTCGCGGTGGCCGTGCACGGTCATGGCGACCGAGTCGCCGACCAGCACGGCATCCACGCCGGAGGCCGCGACCAGACGCGCGGTGAGCGCGTCGTAGCAGGTGACGAAGGCGATCTTGTCGCCGCGGCGCTTGGCGGCGGCGAACTGCGGGAGCGTAGTCATCGGGTACCTGTCCTCGGGATCAAGTCCGAGGACAAGGCTACACCCCGGATATCAGGGGTTCAACGTCGACGGCGCACCCGCACCGCCGAGCTACCGTCGTCCTTGCGCAGCAGGAACGAACCCAGCGCACCCGGCGTGATGGTGACCGCGTCGCCGACCCGAAGGCTGTAGCGCATCCCGGTCGGGACCTGCGCCCATGTCTGGCCATTGTCGAGCGTGACCACCCAATCGCCGCTCGGCGTGGTCGAGATCGACTGCACCTTCGCCTGCAGGCGCTCCAAGGCCGGTGCGGCGGCCTTTTCGCGATCGAGGCTCTCGCGGGCGACTTCGCCCCGATAGCCGAACCGCTGCTCGGCCGAAGGGCCCGAGCGGGCGATCTCGCGATCGAAACAGGCGAGCCGACGGACATCATCGGCCTCGCTGCGGCACTCGAGCAGGCCGGCGGGCAGCGGACCGGGCACCGGTCCGTCGGCCAGCAGGGTGACGGGGGCGGCCAGGGCCACGGTGGCGAGCATCAGCGCGGCGGTCCCGGAGCGGCGTGTCGTTGCAGCGGCGCGGATCATCAGATCTCCCAGTGCGGCTTTTGGCCCGCGAAAGAGTCTATCGACTCGAAAAGCCCGTTGACCAGCCGCCGCTCTTCTTCGGTGAGTTCCGGTCGCCAGATGTCGAACAACAGGATCACGCGGGTCTCGGTCGAATCGTTCACGGCTTCGTGCTCGATGGTGTCGTCGAACGCCCAGGCTTCACCGACCTTCCATTCGCGGATCTCGTTGCCGACGCGGAACGCGCAGCGGCCGGGGACGATCAGCGGCAGATGGCAGATGAGGCGGGTGTTGACGAGGCCGTGGTGCGGCGGGATGCGCGTACCGGGACGCAGCAGCGAGAACAGGATGGACGGCGAGCGGTTGGGGGTCAGCGCGAGCGGTGCGTCGCGCAGCGCCTCCAGCGTGCGCGGGCAGCGCGCGGCGTTCGCCGCGACCGGCTCGCCGTTCTTCCAAAGATAGAACGCGCTCCAGTCCGGGTTGTCGATCATGCCGGCCTCTTCCTTGCGCGGCCGGTTGGGGTTGCCCTCGACATAGGGCCGGAAGGCCGTGGGATCCTGCATCACGCCAAGCAGCTCCTCGCGGATGGCGTCGGTGGCGGTCTCGAGCGCGCCGAACCAGGGGAAGTGGCTGCGGTCGTAGAACTGCAGGTTCGGCAGACCGGGGAAGTGGTAGTACTTGGGCTGCTGCACGAACACCTGCCGCTTGCCGAGCACGATGTCGATGGATTCCGTGAAGCGCGCGCTGGAGCGGCCCGGTTCGAAGCCGCGTTGCGCCAGTTGCGTGGCGAGGTGCTCCGCGTATGTCCGGGCGTGGCGCTCGCAGGCCGCGCGGATGCGCTCGAGCTCTTGGCCCACCGAAGCGGCCAATTGGTTGCGGGGCGGGGCGATGCGCAGGGCGGTCTGGTAGAACGAGACCGCGGCGCGGCTGTCGCCGGCGTCGGCATGCAGGTCGCCGCGCTGGATGAGGGCGGCGAGGTTGCGCGGTTCGGCGCGCAACAGCCGGTCGAGTGCGGCCGCGGCGCCGCGTGCGTCGGCGAGCCGTCGGCAGGCCTCGGCGACGCCGAACAGCACCGCCGTCCCTGCTTCGCCGCCTTCGAGGGCGCGCAGCAAGAGGTCGCGCGCCGTCGTGGTCTCACCCCGCCTCAGCGCGTCGAGTCCGGCGCGTGCGTCGTCTTGCGGCGTCGCCATGCTAGAGTTCCTTCGGTTGTCCGGGCGCCGAAGTATAACGCCCACCCCCTTGCCGTCCCCGCCGACCGTCCGCATGTCCCAACCGAGCCTCACCGCCGATGTGGCGGCTGTCCAGCAACAGATCCGCCAGGCGCTCGCCGCGGGCGATCTCGCGGCCGCCCAGGTGGCCTTCGAGGCCCTGGTCGCGCTGCGGCCGCGCGATCCGGGCGCCTGGCTCAACCTCGCAGGGTTGCGGCGGCAGCGGAACGACCTCGACGGTGCGATGGTCGCGGTCCGCCGGGCGCTCGAGATCGAGCCGCGCCATTTCCATGCGTTGCTGATGCATGCCTCCTTGCTGGAGCGGGCCGTGGGGCTACGGGCTGCCGGGCCTGCCTATGCGATCGCGCTGGTACAGGCGCCACCCGAGGAGGAGCTCGACGCCCCCACCCGTCAGACCGTGGCGCATGCGCGCGCCGTCTCGCAGGCACATGCGCGCGCATTGGGCGGCCACATCCGAGACCAGACCGCCACCGCACGCGAGCGGTGCTCGGGTACCGAGAAACGCCGGCTCGAGGCCTTCATCGACACCACGCTGCGCGTGCGGCCGCGCTACCAGCAGGAGCCGATGGAGTACTACTACCCCGGCCTGCCGCCGATCTGGTTCCATGAGCGCAGCCGCTTCCCTTGGCTGGAGGCCTTCGAGGCCGCGACCGGCGCCATCCGCGAGGACCTGCTCGCCATCCAGCGCGAGGACAACGGCGGTTTCGCGCCGTACATCCAGTACGAGCCGCACCTGCCGCTCGACCAGTGGCGCGAGCTGAACCACTCGCCCAAGTGGACGGCCTACCACTTCTTCGAGAGCGGCACGCCCATCGAGGCGCGCCTGCAGCGCGCGCCCGCGGTGCGCGAGGCGCTCAAGCTGCTGCCCCAGCCCTCGGTGCAGCTGCGTTCGCCCACCGCGCTCTTCTCGGCGCTGCGCCCTGGCGCGCGCATCCCGCCGCACACGGGCGTCGCGAACTTCCGGCTGCTCGTGCACCTGCCGCTCGTCATCCCGCCGGGCTGCGGTTTCCGCGTCGGCGGCGAGACCCGCGAGTGGCGCGTCGGCGAGGCCTGGGTGTTCGACGACACCATCGAGCATGAGGCCTGGAACGGCAGCGACGAGCTGCGCACGATCATGATCGCCGACATCTGGAGCCCGTTCCTCTCGCCCGAGGAGCGCGCGGCGATCGCGGCGGTGATCGCCTCGACGGACGCCTATCAGGGCGTGCGTCCCGGCGCCGATGCCTGACGCCCGCCCAAAAAAAAGCGGCGGCCCCCGAGGGGACCGCCGCCTGTCTGATCGGCCCGAAGGCCGTCGACCCTGAGGTCGGTCAGAACTTCACGCGCACGCGGGCGAACAGATAACGGCCGAGCGCATCGTAGGTCTGCGGGTAGGTGTTGCCGTTGCCGGTCGTACCCACCGAACCGTTGATGTCCGGATCCGTGTCGAGGATGTTGTTCACACCCAAGACCACCGACGCCTTGTCGTTGAAGTTGTAGGTGCCGACGAGGTCGAAGTAGCTCTGCGCGCCGAGGACGCTGTCGATGCGTCCGGCGGGAGCGCGGAACTGCTCCACTTCGTCGTAGTAACGCCAGGTCAGCGCCAGGTTCAGGTTCCACGGGGTCTCCCAACCCGTGCGGAACTGGTGGCGCCACTGCGGGTTCGGCGTGCCGCATGAGCCGGCGAAGAAGCCGACGCAGTCGTACGCCGCGATGCCCGGACCCGGCTCGACGGTGAGATCCTGCAGGTAGGTGCCCGTCAGGTTGAAGCTCAACTCGCCGAACGAACCGAGCTCAAGACCTGCGTAGCTGGCGTTGATGTCGATACCCGACGTCTCCAGCGCACCGATGTTGATGTTGGTGTCGATGACGTTGCCGCTGCCGAGCCAGAGCTGACCCAACTGGTTGCGGCGGATGCGCGAGCAGGCCGCAGCGTCGTTGTTGGTGTAGCACGCGTTCAGGGTGTTCTCCGCGCCGAAGGTCGAGATGGTGTCCTCGATGCGGATGTTGAACCAGTCGACCGACATCACGAGACCCGGGACGAACTCGGGCTGGAAGATCACGCCCACCGTGTAGGTGTCGGACTCTTCCGGCTGGAGGTTCGGGTTGCCGCCCTGCAGGAACTGGTACTGGCCGGCCGGGCTGTCGAGGGCCGGAGAGCCCACGTTGGCAGCCGGGACGCCGGTGGCAATACACTGGGCCGTCGTGGCCGAACGGGCATCGAAGCCGCACGGGTCGCCGTCGATGTCGAACAGGTTGAAGCCCTGCGCGGTGAACAGCTCGATGATGTTCGCCGCACGGACCGCGCGCTGGTAGCTGCCGCGGACCTTGAACGACTCCACCGGCGACCAGTCGAGACCGACCTTGTAGGTATTGGTGTCGATGTCGCCGTAGTCCGAGTAGCGGTAGGCGAAGTCCGCAACGAGGTTCTCGGCGAAGGCCGCGCCCTGGACGAGGGGCACGCGCGCCTCGGCGAACAGGTCGGTGACCTTGGTCGAGCCGGTGATGCCGATCGTGGCGCCGCCGGTGCCCGAGAGGGACGCGGTGGCGAGCAGCGCGTCGGTCTCACGCTTCAGCTTGTCACGGCGGTACTCGGCGCCGACCGCGACCTGCACGGTCTCATCGGCGGTCGGGAACTTGAAGCCCGTGTCGCCCGAGACGGTGGCGAGCGCCACGTCCTGGTCGATGGTGCCGACCGAGATGCCCGGCGCCTGCAGGTAGTCGAGGGCGGCCTGCGTCACGCCACCCGCCTGGAACGGGTTGTAGGGCACGCAGCCGTCGGCGCGGGCGCCGGCGTCACGGCAGCCGATCGTGCCGTTCGGCAGTAGGACGGCGTCCAAGGCCTTGTTGATGCGGTCGATGACGAAGTAGTTCAGGGTCTCTTCGTTCGCCTTGACCGTCGAGCGCTGGAACGACACGTCGTAGTCCCAGTTCTCGCTGATCGCACCGCGCGCGCCGACGATGGCGCGGAACGAGGTGTTCGAGAACGACTGCTGACGACCACCGCCTTCGGTGTTGCGACGGCCGATGTACATCGTCGTGCTGCCGCCCGAGGCGACGAGCGCCGGGGTACAGCCGATCGCGGCCAGCCGGCTGGCCGGCAGGAAGGGGTTGTCGCAGTTGATGGTGGACGAGTCGAAGAAGATGCCGCCCGGCGCGATCTGGGCGATCGAGCGGTAGTCGGTGAACATCATCTGCGTGTAGACATCCACGCGCTCGTTGAGCTCGTAGTGGCCGCTGGCACCGACGTTGTAACGCGTGGCCGGACGCAGGTAGTGGTTGGTCGGGCCGAAGTTGTACTGGTCGGTGGCGTTGCTGAAGTTGCGCCAGTTGGCACCGTCCGCCACGAAGTTGTAGGTGGCGAAGTCGGTGAGGCGCGCCGGGGAGGCCGTGCCCGAGCCGCCGCAGGAGAACGAGACCGTCGGACCGGCGTTCAACGCACAGGCCGAGAAGTCGCGGTCGCGCTGCAGGATCTCGTCGTTCTCCATCCAGCCCGCGTAGGCGGTGAAGTTGCCGCGGCCGTCCTCGGTGCTCATGCCGACGAGCAGCGAGGCCTCGCGACCGAAGCCGTCGGTGACGTTGTTGGGGGGCAGCGCGAACTGCGCCGGGTTCGTGGCAGCGCGACCCGCGATCACATCACGCAGCTTGACGGCGCCGGGGCCGCCGAAGTCGTTCTTGTGCTGGTAGAAGCTGTACTGGCCCGAGACCTCGACACCTTCGAAGTCCTTCTTGGTGATGAAGTTCACGACGCCCGAGATGGCATCGGAACCGTAGATGGCCGAAGCGCCACCGGTCAGGACTTCCACGCGCTCGATGAGCTGCGAGGGGATCTGGTTGAGGTCGGCGGCGGACTGGCCGACGCCGCCGTAGGGCATGCGGCGACCGTCGACGAGGACCAGGGTGCGCGAGGCGCCGAGACCGCGGAGGTTGACCGTCGCGGTGCCCGAGGCGCCGTTGGCGACCGTCGCGTTCTGCGCGGCGAAGGCCTGCGGCAGCTGGTTGATGAGGTCCTCGATGCGGGTGACGCCCTGCGATTCGATGTCAGCGGCGGTGACCTGGGTGACCGGGCTGCTCGACTCGAGGTTGGCTTGCTTGATGCGCGAACCCGTGACGACGACGGTGTCGAGTTCGGTGGCGCCGGCCGTATCCTGGGCGTGGGCGAACGGGGCGACGACCGCGGTCGAGATCGCTCCGAACATCAACGCACGACGCACGGCGAGTGCGACAGTGTGGGTGGAACTCATTCAACTCCTCCTGATGGCGGGCGACCCGCCGTGTAGATGACAAAACACAAAACACCGCCATGTCGGCCGGGCAGGATCGCCCGATCGGGCGACCACCCCCGCGGCGGACGCGGCATGTGTCAGAATCATGTTACGGCGAATGTTGCCGCGGCGCAATGGGTTGTTGTTTAAATACAACCACTTGGCGCGACACCCTGCAGTGATTGTTCTATTAGAGTACTCGTCAGCATGTCCTCGACCGCTTTTCGTGAAACCCTTGACCGGGCCTTGGCCGCCCATCGAGCCGGCCGATTGGAGGATGCGCTCGCCGCCTATCGGGCAGCCCAGGCCCTGCGCCCGGACGACCCGGAGGCCGCCAGCCTGACCGGTCTCGCCCTCGCGCAGTCCGGGCGGGCTGCCGAGGCGCTGCCCCTCCTCGAGCGGGCGGTCGGTCTCGCCCCGGCGGATCCGGGGGTCCGCTTCAACCTCGCCGAGGGACATCTGTCGGCCGGGTCCCTCGACCGGGCCCTCGGGGTGTTCCGGGAGGTGCTCGAGATCAAGCCGGGGTTCGTCGCGGCCTGGTCGCGGATCGGCGACCTGGAGTCCCGGCGCGGCAACGACGTCGCCGCCGCCCATGCCTGGTCGGAGGCGCTCGAGGTCGACCCGTCCGCGGTCCATCCTACGGCGAGGTTGGCCGAGCTCGCCCTGCGCCACGGCGACCCGGACAAGGCCGTCTCGCTGCTGGAGGTCGGTCTCTCGCAGCACCCGACCGACGAGCGGTTGCTGACGGTGCTCTGCGAGGTCTTGGCGGCACGGCGCGAATGGGGGCGCCTCGGCACCACCGCACGCGCCTGGGCGGATGCACGTCCGGAATCCCCGGACCCTTGGAAACAGCTGTCGCGGGCCGCGTTCGAGCTCGGTCGCATGGCCGACGCGGTGCAGGGCTACTCCAATTACCTGATGCGCGGTCGGCACGACGCCACCGACCTCGCCGCCTACGCGAGCCTGTGCCTGCATGCGCTCGACTTCGAGGCGGCCGAGGCCGCGCTGGTCGCCGCCGAGGAGCTCGACGCGGCGCACCCCGAGGTGCTGGCGCGGCGCGCGCTGCTGCACATGTACCGCGGCCGTTTCGATGCGGCCGCCGATGCGGCGCAGCGCTGTCTCGAGCGTCAACCCGACAACGTCGCCGTCTACACCGTGCTCAGCCGCTTGCGGCAGGGGCGTCTGGACGACGCACAAGCCGAGCGCTTGCGGGCCCTCGCGGCGCGCGCCGATGCGCCCTTCGACTACCGCATCCCGGCTGCGTTCGCCGTCGCGCACGATGCCGACGCGCGGGCAGAGGCGGAGGGCGAGGCCGGTGTGGCCGCTGCCTTCGCCGCGTACTCGCAGGCGCACGAGCTCGCGCTCGCGCGCGACGCCGTGGAGGACCGCCGCTACGACCGCGCCGGCCAGGAGCGTCGCACCCGCCTGCTGCAGGAACTCTTCCCGGGGCCGCGCTCGCAGCTGGCGCTGCCGGCGACGCCGGTACCGCGCCGTCCGGTGTTCATCGTCGGCATGCCGCGGTCCGGCACGACGCTGGTCGAGGCCGTGCTCGGCGCGCACTCGCGCGTGCATGCCTGCGGCGAGCGTGGCGCGCTGCCGAGGATCCTCGGCAACCACCTCGCGCTCGCCGAGGAAGGCCGTGCGCCGGATGCGACGCGGCTCGCGCAATGGGCCGCGGCCTACCTCGCCGAGCCTGCGGCGCCCGCGGAGCGCGACGTGCTGACCGACAAGCAGCCGCTCAACTTCAGCGCCGTGGGGCTGATCGCGCAGCTGTTCCCCGATGCCGTGATCCTGCACCTGCGCCGGGATCCGCTCGAGACGCTGCTGTCGGTGTGGCGCCAGGAGTTCGCGAAATCCTGGGCGTTCGCCCACCGGCTCGAGGATCTCGGGCACTACTACGGTGAATATGCGCGCCTCATGGCGCATTGGGAGCGGGCCTATCCCGGCCGCGTCGTCACGCTGCGGTACGAGGACATCGCCGCCGATCTCGCGGCGGCGGCGCCGCGCATCGTGGCGGCCTGCGGCCTCGCGTGGGAGCCACAGGTGCTCGACTACGCGTCGCTCGATCGCCCGATCGCCACCTTCAGCGCGGTCGATGCGCGCGGACCCGTCGCGGTGCGCCGCGGTCGCGCCGTACGGTATGCGGCGCAGCTTGCGCCCTTGGTCGAGTCGTTGCGCGCGGCGGGCGTCGATCCCGCCACGGGCGAGCTGATCGGCTAGCGGACCCGCCGTCTCATCGGCCGGCGAGCGCGCCCCCGACCGCCTCGGGGTCGAGGCCGTCGGCTTCGAGCGCGGCGCGCAGCGGGCCGAGGTGTGCGGCGTAATGCCGCCAGCGGCCGGACGAGGTCTGATAGAGCGGCCGGCGCACCTGCCACACGCTCGCCGTGCGCACCGCGCCTTCCGTCGCGTGGAACTCGAGGCAGCCCTCGTGCCAAGTCAGGCCGCAGTGCGCGAGCAGCGCCGCCAGCGCCTCGCGCGGCCGCTCCACCAGCGCGTCGTAGTCGAGCGTGTGCACCGCTTCGCCGAACAGCCGTTCCCAGTGGTCCATCAGGCGTCGCTGCTGGACGAGGTAGTGGGCGATGTCGAGCAGGTCGGTCGCGTAGGACATGCCGTGGTCGAGGTGCAGGAACCACACCGACAGGCAGTTGTCGAGCGGCCGCCGCCGCGTGTGCACGATGCGCGCGCCCGGGAACAGCGCGCGCGCGACCCCCAGGTACAGCAGATTGTCCGGCCGTTTGTCGGTGATCAGGCCGCCGTGCGGGAAAGCGGCCGAGCGCAGCGCCGCGTAACGTCCCGCGAGCGCGCCGACGCGCACGGCGTCGAGCGTCTCCAGAGATGCAGGGAAGGGCGCGAGGTCGTGTCGCACCATCGAGGGCAGCCAGTCGAGCTCGCCGCCTGCGGTGACGCCGGGATGTGCGGCGAGCATGCGCTCCGCGAGCGTCGAGCCGGAGCGGAACATGCCGCAGATGAAGAGCGGTGCGGCGAGGGTGTCGGATCCGGACGCCGCGCGCCGCGAGGCGCGTGCGAGGAACGCCGCGTCGCAGCGCCGGATGATGTCGTCGATGAAGCGTCCGTGCGCGTCGCGGTCGTAGCGCGCGGTGCCTGGCGGCGCGCTCTCGCGGCTTGCCAGGTTGGCCGCGGCGTAGGCGTCCCAAGCGGCATCGTGGTCGCCGCAGGCGTCGAGCGCGCGCCCGAGCGCGAAACCGAGGCTCGCGCGAGCGACGGGCGGCAGGCCGCGCCGCGTCAGGGCCGCGCGCAGCCGCCCGATCATCGGGTCGTCGGCCGCGGCGAACTCGCGGGCGTTGGCGGCCCGCGCCAAGGCCTCCGGGTGCGCGGGGTCGAGCGTCAACACCCGCTCGTACAGCGTCTGCGCAGCAGCGCGCCGTCCGCTGTCCTCGTGCAGATTGGCGAGGTTGAGGAGCGCCGGCACGTAATCCGGTGCGAGATGCAATGCGGCCTCGTACTCGCGCGCGGCCTCGTCCGGGCGTTGCAGGTCCTCGGCGAAGATGACCCCGCGGTTCAGGTGGATCTCTTCCGGTGCCGCCGCACCTTGCACAAGCGCCTCGCGATAGGCATCGAGCGCGGCCTCGGCGCGACCGAGATGGCGCCGCCGCAGGCCGAGGTTGTACCAGCTGTCTGCGAGCTGCGGCCAGCGCCGCAGCGCGTCCTCCAGCACGCGCACGGAATCCTCGAGCCGTCCGGCCGTCGCGAGGAGGTCCGCTTGCGCGATGAGGGCCGGTGCGGTCGTGGCCGCGTCCATGCCCTTACCAGGCGTTGCGCAGTTCGCGCAGCTTGAGGAACACCTGCCGCGGCTCGGGGCGGGCCGGCAGCTCCGGAAATCTTTGTCGCAGGCGGTCGATGAGCTCCGGGCTGTCGAGCCGGAAGAAGGCGTTGATGCGGCGCTCGTCGCCGAGCGTGGTGACGGGCGCCTCGGCACCGTCGCGCGCCGTGCCGCTTGCAGCCGCGCCGTCCGTGACCTGCGCGAGCAGCGCCGCCGCGGCCGTGTTGCCTGGTTCGACGTCCAGCGTGAAGGCGAGGTTGCGCAAGAGATAGTCGTGTCCCGGGTGCACCGTCACGGTGTCGGGCAGGTGCGCGAACTGTCCGGCGAAGGTGTCGTAGAGCAGTGCGGGGTCGCCGCCATTGTGGCAATTGCCGGCACCCGCGTTGAACAGGGTGTCGCCGCAGACCAGCGCCGGCCGGTCGCCATGCGCCAACAGGCAGACATGCGCGCGCGTATGGCCCGGGGTGTCGAGGCATTCGAGTTCGACGCTGCGGCCGATGCGGATGATGTCGCCCTGCGTGACGGCCTGGTCGAGTTCGTGCAGCCGTGGCGCCGCGCCGGGATGCGCCAACACCCGTGCGCGCGTGACCATGCGCAGCGCGTCGTTGCCACCGATGTGGTCGGCATGCTCGTGGGTGTTGAGGATGTGCGTGATGGTCCAGCCGTTGCGCTGGGCGGCGGCGTGCACCGACTGCCAGTCGAGCGGATCGATCGCCATCGCCTCGCCGGTCTCGCTGCAGGCGATGAGGTAGTGGTAGTTGCGCCAGGCGTTGTCCGGCCAGATGCGTTCGATGATCATCGCGGCTCCTGTTCCGGCTGTTCGCCGTGCGGCCCGTCGCCGTCCGGTGGGACGGCATCCGATCCTGCGGCGCTGCCCGTGCGCACCCCGCGCCGGCGCAACGCCTCGCGCAGAATGTACTCCACTTGGCCGTTCACGCTGCGCAGGTCGTCTGCCGCCCAGCGCTCGAGCTCGCGCCAGAGCGCCGGGTCGATCCGCATCAGGAATGACTTGCGCTCGGCCACCGCGGGTCAGCCGTAGAGCGTGCCGGTGTTGATCACGGGCTTGGCTTCCGAGTCGCCGCACAGCACGACCATCAGGTTGCTGACCATCGCCGCCTTGCGCTCCGCATCGAGCTCCACGACGCCGCGGCGCGCGAGGTCCGTCAACGCCATCTCCACCATGCTGACCGCGCCCTGCACGATCTTCTGGCGTGCGGCGAGCACGGCCTCGGCCTGCTGGCGGCGCAGCATCGCCTGCGCCACCTCCGGCGCGTAGGCGAGGTGTGTGAGCCGCGCCTCCTCGACCACCACCCCCGCGGGCGCGAGACGGGTCTGCAGTTCGGCCTGCAACGCCTCCGACACCTCGTCCACGCCGCTGCGCAGCGTGATCTCGTGCTCCTCGCCGTGGTCGTAGGCGTACTGGCTGCCGAGATGGCGCACGGCCGATTCGGACTGGATGTGCACATATTCCTCATAATCGTCGACATCGAACATCGCCTGGGCGGTGTCCTGCACGCGCCAGACCACCACGGCCGCGATCTCGATCGGATTGCCTTTCTTGTCGTTCACCTTCAGGCGCTCGCCGTTGAGGTTGCGCGAGCGCAGCGAGATCTTCATGCGACCGTACCAGTTCGCGCCGTTCGAGTAGAACGGGTTGCCGAAGTGGAAGCCTTCCTTGCGTACCGTGCCCTTGTAGTCGCCGAACAGCACGAGGACGCGCGCCTCGTTGGGCTGCAGCGTGAAGAAGCCTGCGAGCGAGACGCAGAACGACACCAGCAGCACGATGCCGACGACCGCGAGCGACGGGGCGCCGTTCGAGGCGCCGTAGATCGTGGCGGCGAGGCCTGCGGCCAGCATCACGAGGGCGACGGGCAGCATCAGCCAACCGCTGGCGACGAGGGTCTCGCGTTCGCGGCGAGCGGGACGGGGAGAGTGATCGGTCATGAGGAGGCTCCTGTGGCAGTGCGGAAGCGGGCGGGGCATCCCGGATGTGAAGATACTAAAGTGATATCAAAAAGGAATCAAATGACACCCTCGGATGGCGGTTCGCCGAGGAAGAATCTCTAAGCCCGTGAATTTTCACAGGACGCATTTCACTGGAACCGGGTGTAGGATGACCCTGGGGGTGGAGAACAGTGGATGTCCAGTTCGAACGGAACCATGGAGTCGGTTCCGGCGTCGGCGGCTATCGCCCCCCCGTCGGCCGTCGTCAACACCCTCACCTCGCGCGCCGCATGGCAGGCCGCCCGGGACGCCTGCGCGCGTGACCCCGGCGCGTACCACGCCGAACACGCCCGTCGCGATCTGCACTGGTTCGAGCCCTCGGTCGGGCCGCAGGGCGCATGGCTGAGCTTCGATGCCGCCGTCGGCGGCTGGCGAGGCTGGGATGCCAAGACCGGCGCGCCGGTCGCGCCGACGCTCCCTGCCGACCACGCGCCCTGGCGCACGGCGCTCGATGCGAGCGACGCGCCTTTCTACCGCTGGTTCGACGGCGCCCTCACCAATGCCTGCTTCAATGAAATAGACCGGCACGTGCTCGCCGGGCATGGCGCCGAGACGGCGTTCTTCTTCGAGGGCGACCGCTGGGACCAGTCGCTCGACGGCGGTCGTGGCGGGCCGGTGACCTCGTTCGGCGTGACGCGCCGCCGCTTGCTGCTCGAGGTCGCGCGCTGCGCGCTCGCGCTGCGGCGTCTCGGTCTCGCGACCGGCGACCGCGTCGCCATCAACATGCCGAACATCCCGGAGCAGCTCTACTGGACGGAGGCCTGCAAGCGGCTCGGCCTCGTCTACACGCCGGTGTTCGGCGGCTTCAGCGACAAGACGCTCTCGGACCGCATCCACAACGCCGGCGCGCGCGTGGTGATCACCGCCGACGGCGGTTACCGCAACGCGCAGGTCGTGGCGTTCAAGGAAGCCTATACGGACCCGGCGCTCGATGGCTATGTGCCCGCCGAGGTCGCGGTCGAGGCCGTGGCCGGCGCGTTGACCACGCTCGGGCTCGCGCCGGCGCAGGCCGAGGCGATCCTCGCCGGCGCCCGCGCCGCCACCGCGAACGAGATCACGCTCGAACGCTCCGACGTGATGCGCGGCGTCGGCCGCGCGCTCGAGGCGCAGGCCGGCATCGGCTCCGCCGAGGCGAGCCGCATCCGCACCGCCATCGCCTCGGCGCTGGTCGATGTGCCGCCGCGCGTCGATACGGTCATCGTGGTGCGCCATGCCGCGCAACCGGGCCTGCTGTGGCGGCCCGAGCGCGACCGCTGGGGCCACGAACTCACCGCCGCCGCCACCGACGAGATCCTCGCCGCGGCGCGTGCCGCAGGTTTCGCCGTGGACTCCGAGGACGCGCTGCTCGCGCTGCCTGACGCTTCGCTGGTCGCGGCGTTGTGGGCTGCGGTGCCGCCGGAGCCGCTCGACGCCGAGTTCCCGCTGTTCTTCATCTACACCTCGGGCTCCACCGGCAAGCCCAAGGGCGTGGTGCACGTGCACGGCGGCTGGGCCGCAGGCGTCGCGCACACCATGCGCGTCGCCTTCGACGCGCGTCCGGGCGATGTCATGTATGTCGTCGCCGACCCGGGTTGGATCACCGGCCAGAGCTACATGTACTGCGGTGCGCTCACCACGCGCGTGACCACGGTCATCGCCGAGGGCGCGCCCGTGTTCCCGGGCGCCGGCCGCTTCGCGAGCATCATCGAGCGCTACAAGGTCAACATATTCAAGGCCGGCGTCACCTTCCTCAAGACCGTGATGACCGACCCGCAGAACGTCGAGGACGTGCGCGCGTACTCGCGCAGTTCGCTGCGCGTCGCCACGTTCTGCGCCGAGCCGACCTCGCCCGCCGTGCAGCAGTTCGGCATGGACCTCGTCACGCCTTGGTACATCAACGCCTACTGGGCGACCGAGCACGGCGGCATCGCCTGGACGCACCACTACGGCAACGGCGAATTCCCGTTGCGCGCCGACGCCCACACCTATCCGCTGCCCTGGATCGCGGGCGACGTGTGGGTCGCGGACGGCGAGCCTGACGCGGCGGGCGCAGTCACGGCGCGCGCCGCCGAGGCCGGCGAGAAGGGCGAGATCGTCATCGCCGCGCCGTTCCCCTATCTTTGCCGCACCATCTGGGGCGACGAGGCCGGGTTCCGCGTCGAGGGACGGCGCATCGTGCGCAGCTGGCGCGGCGACTTCGACCGCTACCGCAAGACCTACTGGACGCGCTGGCAGGGCCGGCTCGCGTATACGCAGGGCGATTTCGCGGTGAAGTACCCCGACGGCGGGTTCTCGCTGCATGGCCGCTCCGACGACGTCATCAACGTCTCGGGTCACCGCCTCGGCACCGAGGAGATCGAAGGCGCGATCCTGCGCGACAAGCAGGTCACGCCGGACTCGCCGGTCGGCAATGTCATCGTCGTCGGCGCGCCGCACGCCCAGAAGGGCCTCACGCCGCTCGCCTTCGTGCGCCCAGCGCCCGGCCGCAAGATCGCGGCCGAGGACCGGCGCCGGCTCATCGAGATCGTGCGTCAGGAGAAGGGGCAGGTCGCGGTCCCGGAGGACTTCATCGAGGTCGCGCAGTTCCCGGAGACCCGCAGCGGCAAGTACATGCGCCGCATGGTGCGCGCGCTGGTCGAGGGCCAGGACGTCGGCGACACTTCGACGCTGCGCAACCCCGAGTCCATCGGCGAGCTGCGCCGGGCGATCGACGAGTGGCAGGAGCGCCAGCGCGTCGCCGACGAGCAGCGTCTGTTCGAGGACTTCCGCTACTTCCGCATCCATTACCACGCGCTCGGGCCGCCGCGCCGCCGGCGCAGCGTCCGCGCGCCCGATCGCATCGCGTTGGTGACCGTCACCAACCCGCCGGTCAACGCGCTCAACGAACGCGCGCTCGATGAGCTCAACATCGTCATCGACCACGTGTCGCGGCGCGACGACGTCAAGGCGGTGGTGTTCACCGGCCAGGGCACGGCGGCCTTCGTCGCCGGTGCCGACATCCGCCAGATGCTCGAGGACGTGCACACGCTCGAGGAAGCGCTGCCGTTGCCGAACAACGCGCACCTCGCGTTCCGCAAGATCGAGGCGATGGACAAGCCCGCGATCGCCGCCATCAACGGCGTCGCGCTCGGCGGTGGCATGGAGTTCGCGATGGCCTGCCACGTACGCGTGGCCGAGCCGCTCGCCAGCTTCGGCCAGCCCGAGGTGCGATTGAACCTGCTGCCGGGCTATGGCGGCACACAACGATTGCCGCGCTTGCTGGAGCAGGCCGGGCACGCGGCGCCGTTGACGCGCGCGCTCGAGATCATCATGGGGGGGCGTACCGCCACGGCGGAGGAGATGCTCGCCGACGGTCTGCTGCACGCGCTGGCGGGCAGCGGGCCGGGCGGCGGGCCGGCGGGGCGCAGCGGTGAGGATGTGGTGTCGCTCGCCACGCGCCTCGCTGCGGAGTACGTCGCCGCACCTGCGGGGCGCAACCTCGTCGCGCGCGCCTTTGCGGCCCGCAAGGCGGCGCATGCGGCGTGGCAGCAGCCGGGACGCGACGCGCTCGATGCGACGCTCGGCCAAGACGCGGTGCAGCGGCTCTTCGCACAGGCCGAGCGCGTGGGCCGCGGCCCCACCGCAGCGCGCATCCTCGATGCCGTGCGTACCGGTTGGGAGCAGGGTGTCGCCGCCGGGCTTGCGCGCGAGGCGCAGCTGTTCGCCGAGGCGGTGATCGACCCGCAAGGCGGCAAGGCCGGCATCCAGGCTTTCCTCGACAAGCGCAGCGCGCCGTTGCCGGTGCGCAGCGCGGCGATGCCGTCGCCCGCGGATGCGGCAGCGACCGCGGCCCTGGTGCGCCGCGGTGAGCTGTTGCCGGTCGGCGCCGCGTTCTTCCCGGGCCTGACGCCAGTCCCGCGCTGGCAGTACGGTCACGCGGTCACCCGTGATCCCGCCACCGGCGCGCCGGACCACGGCCTCCCGAAGGACAAGGAACGCGAGATCCTCTTGCCGGTGCCGGAGCCGGGGCCCAACGAGGCTTTGGTCTACGTGCTCGCCTCCGAGGTCAACTTCAACGACATCTGGGCGATCACCGGCATCCCGGTATCGCCGTTCGAGAACCACGACCTCGACCACCAGGTCACCGGCTCGGGCGGCGTCGCCTTGGTCGCGGCCGTCGGCAGCGAGGTGAAGCGCGAGGGCCGCATCAAGGTCGGCGACCTCGTCACCGTGTACTCGGGACAGAGCGACCTTCTTTCGCCGCTCGCGGCGCGCGATCCGATGTACGCCGGCTTCTCGATCCAGGGCTACGAGACCGACACCGGCAGCCATCAGCAGTTCCTCGTGGCGCAGGGTCCGCAGTTGCATCCGCTGCCGCCCGATCTCACCTTGGAAGCGGCCGGCTCCTACGTCCTCAATCTCGGCACGGTGGTGCGCGCGCTGTTCACCACGCTGCGCATCCGCTCCGGCAAGACGCTGTTCGTCGAAGGCGCGGCGACCGGTACCGGTTTCGAGGCGCTCAAGAGCGGCGCGCGCAACGGGCTCACCGCGGTCGGGCTGGTATCGAGCCCCGAACGCGCGGCGTTCATCCGCCGCAACGGCGCCGCGGGCGCGCTCGACCGGCGCGATCCGCGCTGGGCGGCGGCGTTCACGCCGGTGCCCGCGTCGCCCGAAGCGATCGCCGCCTGGGAACGCGCGGGTGAGCCGCTGCTCGCCGAGATGCGCGCCCAGACCGGCGGTCGGCTCGCGGACTTCGCGGTCTCGCACGCCGGACAGGAATCCTTCCCGCGCTCGTTCCAGCTGCTCGCGGAGCACGGCACGCTGACGTTCTATGGCGCGACCAGCGGCTACTGGTTCTCGTTCTCCGGCAAGCCCGGCGAGGCCTCGCCCGAGGAGATGCTGCGCCGCGCCGGTCTGCGCGCCGGCGAAGCGGTGATGCTCTATTACGGCGTCGTGCCCGGCGAGGACGGCCGTACCGGGATCGGCCACGGCGCGCTGCTCGACCCCGTCGGCCTCGAGGCCATCGAGGCGGTGCGCGCCGCAGGCGGACGGCTCGTGGTCGCCACCTTGAGCGATGCGCAGCGCGAGTTCGTGCAGTCGCTCGGCTTCGGTGATGCGGTGCGCGGCGTGGTGTCGCTCGAGGAGATCCGCCGCAAGGAAGGCGCGGACTTCGATTGGCCGGACGCGCTGCCCGCGATGCCCGATGCCAAGCGCGAGACGGGCCGTTTCAAAGAATCCGTCCGGCAGTTCCAGGACCGCACGATGAAGCCGCTGGGCGGCGCCATCGGCCGCTGGCTGCGCTCGGCGGACAACCCGCGCGGCTATCCCGACCTCATCGTCGAGCGTGCGGGCCATGACGCGCTCGCGGCCTCGACTTCGTTGGTCAAGCCCTTCACCGGTCGCGTCGTCTATTGCGAGCCGATGCAGGGCCGGCGCTACACGTTCTATGCGCCGCAGGTGTGGATGCGCCAGCGCCGCATCCTGATGCCGACCGCCACCATCGCCGGCACGCACCTCTGCAACGCCTACGAGGTCGCCAAGATGAACGACATGATCGCGGCGGGCCAGCTCGAGGTCAGCCCGCCGACGATGGTGCCGTGGGAAGGGTTGGCGCAGGCCCACCAGTCGATGTGGGACAACACCCACGCCGGCGCCAACTACGTGGTCAACCATGCGCTGCCGCGCGCCGGCCTGCGCAGCCGTGATGAACTGTTCCAGGAATGGGGAGCCCGCCCATGAGCCCTGCCGCCAAGCCCAAGAAAAGCCCTGCGAAGAAGTCCGCAGGCGCCAAGACGCCCGCCGCCATGAAGAAGGCGGCCGCGCCTGGCAAGCCTGCAGCGGCGCGCAAGCCCGCCGTGCCGATGCGCCCCGGGCGCCTCGTCGGCAAGGTCGCGATCGTCACCGGCGCCGCCGGCGGCATCGGTCAGGTGATCGTGCGCCGTTATCTCGAGGAAGGCGCCAAGGTGGTGCTGACGGGCCGCAACCCCGCCAAGCTCGAGGCGGCACGTGATGCCCTGCTCGCCGCGACGGGCGCACCGGCGGCGCATGCCATGGTGCTGGCGTTCGATGCCGCCGATCCGGGGCAGGCCCGCTTCGGCATCGAGGCGGTGATGCGCGGGTTCGGTCGCATCGACATCCTCGTCAACAACGCCGGGTCGGCGGGGCCCAAGCAGCCGATCCACGACCAGCCGCTGACCGCGGAGGAGCTCGAGGCGCAACGCGCCGCGGGGTCCACCGACACCGAGACGGTGCGTGCCGCCGCCGGCAACCTGCTCGGGCTCACCTGGAACATGGTGCGCGCCGCCGCGCCGCATCTGGGGCGTGGATCGAGCGTCATCAACGTCTCCACGATCTTCTCGCGCACCAAATATTACGGCCGCTCCGCGTACGTGATGCCCAAGGCGGCGCTCAACGCGCTCTCCAAGCAGCTCGCGCTGCAGCTCGGCACGCGCGGCATCCGCGTCAACACGGTCTATCCGGGTCCGATCGAAGGCCCGCGCATCCGCAACGTGTTCAGCGCCATGGACAAGGTGCGCAACACGCCGCAGGGCACGACAGCGAACGACTTCCTGTCGGTGATGGCGCTGTCGCGGCGCGACGAGCCCTCCGGCGAGGACTACACCTTCCCGACCATCGACGACGTCGCCAACTCCGTGGTGTTCCTCGGCAGCGACGAGTCGCGCGCGTTCAGCGCGCAGGGCTTCGAGGTCACGAACGGCATGCAGGTGCCGCACGAGTCGCGCTCGACCTGGGCGTCGCGCCCGGAGCTGCGCACCGTCGACGGCACCGGATCCACGGTGCTGGTGGCCGCGGGCGACCAGGTCGCCGACGCGCTCGCCATCGCGCGCGCCCAGGCCGGATGCGGTGCGCAGGTGATCCTCGGCCTCGGTTCCGAGGAGTCGGTCGAAGCGGCGCGCGCAGGTCTGCGCGACACCGACATCGACCGTCGCATCCGACCGGCGCTGTTCGACCGTCGCCGGCCCGAGATCCTCGCGCAGGCGCTCGAGGCCATCACCGGCGAGCAGCTGCTGCACGGTGCGATCATCCTGCCGGCGTTCGGCACCTGGCGCTTCAATGCGCCCCTCGCCGAGGCGAGCGATGCCGATGTCGATGCTTTCCTCGGCGATGAGCTCACGGGCGGGCTTGCGATCGCTCGCGCGCTGTCGCGGCTGTGGCGCGAGCGTTCGCAACCGGGCGCGTGGCTGCGGGCGATGTTCATGTCGAACGGTTCCGACGGCGCCGGCAACGTCTACGCCGACATCCTGCGCGCGGGGCTCGAGCAGCTGGTGCGCGTGTGGCGCGACGAGAGCGAGATCCAGTGGCGCGCCGGCGAGCGTCCGGCGGCGGCCTGGTCCAACCAGGTGGTGCGTTGGGGCAACGAGGAGGACCACAGCCTGTCTTTCGCGGCGAACCAGGCGGCGCGCCTGCTGTTCACCAAGCGCCGGGTACCGCAGGTCAACCTCTACGTGCCGGCGACGCTGGTCGATGCCACCGGATCGGCGCGTCCCGATTTCGGTTGGATCGAATCCTTGATGGGCCTGCACCTCGGCAAGTGCGTGCTCGTCACCGGCGGCTCGGCGGGCATCGGCGGCCAGCTCGCACGGCTGCTCGCCGTGTCGGGTGCGCGCGTCATGCTCGCGGCGCGCCGCGCAGGGCCGCTCGAGGGGCTGCGGGACGAGATCGTCCGCGAGCTCGAGGAGATCGGCTACAACCGTCCGAAGGAGCGCGTGCGTCTGCTCGCCGACATCGACGTGGCGGACGAGCGCGCGTTGGCGCGCGCGGTCACGGCGACGCTCGAGGCCTTCGGCCGCATCGACTACCTCATCAACAACGCCGGTGTCGCCGGCGCCGAGCAGATGGCGGTCGACATCCTGCCGGAAGACTGGCGCAACACCCTCAACGCCAACCTCACCTCGAACTATTCGCTGATCGAGAAGGTCGTGCCGCTGATGAAGCGGCAGGGGTCGGGCTACATCCTGAACGTCAGCTCGTACTTCGGCGGCGAGAAGTACATCGCCGTGCCCTACCCGAACCGCAGCGATTACGCGGTCTCGAAGGCGGGCCAACGCGCCCTCGTCGAGAACCTCGCGCGGTTCGTCGGACCCGAGATCCAGATCAACGCCATCGCACCGGGACCCGTCGAGGGCCAGCGCCTCAAGGGCAAGGACGGCAAGGCCGGGCTCTTCGACCGACGCGCCAAGCTGATCCTCGAGAACAAGCGGCTCAACCAGGTGCACGACGCGGTGCTGCGCACGCTCGCCGCCGGCGGCAGCCTCGACGATGCCTTGGAGGCGCTGCGCGCCAACGATGTCGGTCTCTTGCAGGCCGAGGGCGTCCCGGCCGCGTTGCGCGAGGCGGGCGCGCGCATCCGTGGCGCGGTGCATCATCTCGAGGAAGCGACGCATTCGTCCCTCCACTATGTGCTGACGCGCCCGATGGCGACGCGGCTGGTCGCGCGCTTGCGCAACGGCTGTCTGCTGCTCGATCCGGCGGCGCAGGCGAGGGCCGAGGCCTGGCTGATGGCCTTGCCCGAGCCGCCCGAGCCGTTCGTCGACCCGGCGCGCATCGACGAGGAGGCCGGGCGCATCCGCGACGGCGTGCTCGGCATGCTGCACCTGCACCGCATGCCGACCGAGATCGACGTCGCGCTGGCGACGGTGTTCTTCATGGCGGACCGTGCGATCTCCGGCGAGACCTTCGAGCCCTCGGGCGGCCTGCAGCAGGAACGCACGATCACCGAGCGTGAGCTGTTCGGGCGCGCCAAGCCCGAGCGGGTGCGGCGCATGGAAGGCGAGACGGTCTGGCTCATCGGCGAGCACATGACCGAACCGCTGGCGGCGGTGGCGCGGCTGTTCCTGGCGGAAGGCCACGTCGGCAGCATCGTCACGCTCACCCGTACCACGGAGGCGGGTGAGAGGATCCGCGTCCTGCTCGGGCGGGCGCTGGGCCACGATCGCGTGTCCTACCGGACCGTGGGCGATGATGGTCTGGAGGCCAGCATGGATGCGGCCTATGCAGAGGGCGGTGCACCCGCCGCGGTCATCTCGACGCCGTTCGCACCGATCCCCCAGGCCTTGTTCGGTGTCGCCGGCAAGGACCACCTCGATGCGGCTGGATTTGCGGAACTGGTCGAGACCAATCTGACGCACCACTTCCGCGTCGCCCGCAAAGTTTCGCTCTTCAAGGGCGCCCGGCTGATCCTCGTCTCGCCCGATGTCCCGGTCGGCGGCACGCTGCCGCAGTTCGCGATGGCCAATTTCGTGAAGACCACGCTGCACGCCTTCACGGCGACGCTCGGCGTCGAGAACGAGCGGCTGCCGACGTCGGTACCGGTGAACCAGGTGAACCTCACCCGGCGCATGCGCAGCGAAGAGCCGCGCGATGCCGCCGAGCAGGCCGAGGAGTACCAACGCTTCGCGCATGCGGTGCTGCTGGCCGCCGCGCCGATCGTCGAGGCGCAGGAGAGCCGCTACCGCGCGCGCATCTACCGAGGGCTTGCGATCACCGTGTAGCGGGACACCGCGTGGTCGGACGGTACTGCGCCGGCAGACGTCGCTGCACCGTCGGACGGCAGCGCGGCGCGGGTGGCGGTATCATCCGCGCATGCGCCTCGAAGTCGTCCCGGTCACGCCGTTCCAGCAGAACTGCTCGGTGCTGTGGTGCGAAGCCACGCGCCGCGCGGCGGTGGTCGACCCGGGCGGGGAGATCGACCGCCTGCTCGAGGTGGTCGCGCGGCACGGGCTCACGCTCGAGAAGATCCTCATCACCCACGCGCACCTCGACCACGCCGGCGGCACCGCGGAACTCGCGCGCCGCGCGGGCGTGCCGATCGAGGGTCCGCATCAGGACGACCTCTTCTGGATCGAGCAGATGCCGGCGCAGGCGCGGATGTTCGGCTTCCCGCCGAGCGAGGCGTTCGTGCCCGGGCGCTGGTTGCAGCACGGCGACCGGGTCACGGTGGGCGAGCTCGAGTTCGAGGTGCTGCACTGCCCGGGGCATACACCGGGACATGTGGTGTTCTTCCAGCGCGCGGCGCGTTATGCCTTCGTCGGCGACGTGATCTTCGCCGGTTCGATCGGTCGCACGGATTTCCCGCGCGGCAACCACGCGCAGTTGCTGCAGTCGATCCGCGGTCGGTTGTTCCCGCTCGGCGATGATGTGCGGTTCCTGCCGGGCCACGGACCGGAATCGACCTTCGGCGAAGAGCGGCGCTCCAACCCCTTCGTCGCCGACCGCCTGTTCCCCGGCCGCTGATCCGCAGGCTGGGCCGCGTCCGGCGTCAGGGCCCGTAGATCGTCGGACCGGTGCCCGGCAGCGGCGGCGTCGGCAGCTGCGTGGTCGGGATGTAGTGGTCGAGCAGCAGCGCCGCGAACAGCCACATCAGGTACGAGATCGAGAAGCGGAACACCTGCATCGGCAGCTCGGCGCGATCGGTCAGCTTGAGCGCCAGTGCGTAGTACAGGAACCGCGCGTTGAGCACCACGGCGGCGGCGAGGTACACGAGCCCGCTCATGCGCGTGAGCCACGGCAGCAGGGTGACCAACACCAGCAGCACCGTATAGAGCAGCACTTGCAGGCGCGTGTAGGGCACGCCGTGGGTGACCGGCAGCATCGGGATGCCGGCGCGCGCGTACTCGTCCTTGCGCGCGATGGCGAGCGCCCAGAAGTGCGGCGGCGTCCAGATGAAGATGATCAGGAACAGCAGCAGGGCGTTCGGATCGATGGAGTTGGTGACCGCCGCCCAGCCGAGCACCGGCGGCGCCGCGCCCGCCGCGCCGCCGATCACGATGTTCTGTGAGGTCGCGCGCTTGAGGAACACGGTGTAGACGACCGCGTAGCCGATCAGCGAGGCGAAGGTCAGCACCGCGGTGAGCGGGTTCACGAGGTACCAGAGCACGAGCATCGACGCCGCGCCGAGCACTGCGGCGAAGCTGAGCGCCTGCCGTGCCGCAAGACCACCGGTGGGCAGCGGCCGGCCGCGCGTGCGCGACATCTGCTCGTCGATCTTGCGGTCGAGGACGTGGTTGATGGTGGCTGCGGAGGCCGAGGCGAGCGCGATGCCGAGGTTGCCCCACAGGAGCGCCGACAGCGGCGGCCAACCGGGGCTCGCGAGCAGCGTGCCGACGATCGCCGTGAAGACGATCAGCGCGACGACCCGGGGCTTGGTGAGCTCGAGGTAGAGCCGCCATGGCGCCCGGTGGGCGAGCTGCATCTCAGGCCTCCCGCAGGCGCCGGTTGAGCACCAGCATCGCGAGCAGCAACAGCGCGGCGCCGCCGTTGTGGGCGGTGGCGAGCGACAGCGGGAAGGCCTTGAGGATCATGGCGAAGGCGATCAGCAGTTGCAGCGCGAGCGCGCCGATCGCCCAGAGCCCGGCGTTGCGCACGAGGCGGGTCGGCGCGTTGCGCATCGCGAGCCAGGCCGCGAACAGCACCGCCAGGGTCGCGACGATGGCGCCGAGACGGTGCGTGAAGTGGATCGCGATCCGCGCCGGGTGCTCGAGCACGCCGCCGGTGTAGTTGATGTCGAGGCCGCGCCAGAGCACGAACGCGTCCTTGAAATCCATACCTTCGGGCCACCACTGGCCTTGGCAGGTGGGCAGGTCGGGGCAGGCGACGGCGGCGTAGTTGGTGCTGGTCCAGCCGCCGAGCAGGGTCTGCATGCCGACCACGGCGGTGGCGACCACGGCGGCCCGTCGGGCGCCGTCGAGCGCGGTGATGCGCGTGGCGCCCGGCGTCGGTTGCACGGCGCATGTGGTGCGACGCATCGTCAGCCACAACCAGAACAGCAGAGACAGCGTGGTGAGGCCGCCCAACAGGTGCAGCACCACGACGGTGGGTTTCACCAACCACCACACCGTGAAGGCGCCGAGCATGCCTTGGAAGACCACGGTCGTGAGCATCACCACGGCATAGACCACGCTCATGGGCCGCTCGCGGCGGTACGCGATCGCGATGGCGGTGATCAGCACGATGATGAGGCCGAGCACGGTCGCCGCGTAGCGGTGGATCATCTCGCGCCAGGCTTTGCCGGAGTCGTACTCCCAGCCCGGCGAGTAGGACTCGATCTTGCCTTCGTTGCGCTCGGCGCCTGCGGGCGTGACATGGCCGTAGCAGCCCGGCCAGTCGGGGCAGCCGAGCCCGGCGTCGGTGAGGCGCACCCAAGCGCCGAGCACGATGACGACGAGGCACAACAGCACGCCGATGAGCGACAGGTTGCGCAGGGCGACGGCGCCGGGCGGCACGGCCTGACGCGGAGCGAGGGGGACTGCGGAGGCGTTGGACATGGGGGTGGGTGCCGGTGTCGAGTCAGCCGATGTGCGAGAGCTTGAGCAGCTTTTCGAGGTCGGACTTGAGGCCCTTGGGGTTCTGTCGCAGGTCGAAGCGCATCATGAGGTTGCCGAGCGGATCGATGATGAAGACATGCGGTTGGCCGGCGATGCGCGGGAAGCCGTCGATCCAGGCGCGGGCGGGGTCCACGGTCGGCGCGCTGCCGTCCGGCGTCGCGGCCGTCGCTGCGGATGTCGTCAACACGATCAGACCGGGATGTTCGCGGCCGAGGAATCCGCGGTCGCAGCAGTTCTGCTCGGCGACGAACACGCGCTGCACGCGGTCCATGTCCTCGGCGAGCAGCAGGCGGGTCTGGCGCAAGGTCCAGAGCGCATTGCGGCACTGCTGCGATGCGCAGGCGCCGTCATCGACGTAGAGCAGCGTCCATTTGCCGCGCAGCAGGTCTGCGGCTGCCGGTGCGCCGTCCGCTTGCACGAGCGGTGCCGAGGCGGCCAGCGGCCGCACGGGCGTGATGAGCTCGCCGTGGTTGGTGCTGCCGGCCGGTCGCCAGCCGCCCGCGTAGTACAGCCAGGACGCGCCGAGCAGCGGCACGAAGAAGAGCGCCGCGAGGCCGATCAGCGTGCCGCGCCCGGAGGGCGTGGCCGCCGGGCCGGACGGGTTCGAGGGTGTCGATCCTTCGGTCGTCATGTGTCGTCCTTCCGCTTCGTGTTCAACACGCCGTACAACACCAGCAGCAACACCCCGAAGCTCCACCACTGCAGAGCGTAGGAGTAGTTCTGCTCCGGCCCTCTTGCGAAGGGCCGCCAATCGCGCCGGTACCCGGCCGGTTCCGCCGCATCCATCAGCAGCACGCGCGGCTCGAGGCGCACCTCGGTGGCCGCATCGACCGCCGCGCCCGCATCGCTGCCCGCAAGCGCCGCCGCGAGCTCCGCCGGCGACGGAAAACTCGTCACGCGCGGCCAAGCGCCGCGGGTCGCCGGTGCCGCGCGTCCGCTCGCGAGGCCCGCCGTGGGCAGTTCGTCGAGCCGACCTTGCACCGTCGTCGCTGCGCCGCGCGGCAATCCCGAGACGACCTCCGGCAACTGGTCGCGACGGCCGCCGAACGGCACCCAACCCCGGTTCACCAACACGCGACGGCCATCTTCGAGCCGCAGCGGCGTCAAGACCTCATAGCCGGCGCGCCCGTCGCGCGTACGGTTGTCGAGCAGGAACTGCCGGTCCGGCTCCCACTCGCCACGCACGCGGACCTGCGCGTAGCGCGGCAACTCGCGCGTGCCCTGCGAGGTGAGCGTGACGACCGCTCCGCCACCTTGGGCGAACTCCGCTGCCAGCACGTCCTTGGCCTCGCCGCGTCCCCACTGCCATCGACCGAGCGTGATGAACACGCACAGCACGACGATCACGAGGGCGGTCATCGGCCAGGAAGGCGAGAACTCCCGTCGGCCGATGGCGATACGCAGGGGCACGGGACTATGATACCCGCAACATGGACATCTTTCGGACCCTCGTCGCCATCGTCATGATCGGCATCTTGCTGAGCCTCGGCTCGGCCCTCTTCCACCTGATGACCGACAAGGGGGACTCCAAAAAGATGGTCCGTGCGCTCACTTGGCGCGTCGGCCTCTCGGTGGCGCTGTTCCTCTTGCTGATGGCCGCGTGGGCGGCCGGGATCATCCAGCCGCTCGGCACCGGGCGCTGACCGGGATCCCGGTCAGATCCGGTACCCGGTCAGACCCCGTATCAGACCCAGTAGACGAAGATGAACAGGCCGAGCCAGACCACGTCCACGAAGTGCCAGTACCAGGCCACGGCCTCGAAGCCGAAGTGGCGCTGGGGCGTGAAGTGGCCCTTCATGGTGCGCAGCCAGATCACCACCAACATGATGGCGCCGAGCGTCACGTGCAGGCCGTGGAAGCCCGTCAGCATGAAGAACGTCGAACCGTAGATGCCGGTCGAGAGCTGCAGGCCGAGGTCGTTGTAGGCGTGCGCGTACTCATAGATCTGCACGCCGAGGAACAGGAAGCCGAGCAGGAACGTGGCGGCGAGGAAGATGTTGAGGATGCGGCGGTTGCCTTCCTGCAGTGCGTGATGGGCGATGGTGAGGGTCACGCCCGACAGCAGCAGGATGGCGGTGTTGATGGCCGGCAGGCCGAAGGCCGGGATGGTCTCGAAGCTGCCGTCATCGCGGGGGCCGAGCGCCTGCGGCCCGTTGGTGGGCCAGGCGGCGTCGTAGTCCTGCCAGAGCAGCAGCTGGTTGAAGATCTTGACGCCTTCGCCGCCGGCCCAGGGCACGGACAGGTGGCGGGCATAGAACAGCGCGCCGAAGAACGCCGCGAAGAACATCACTTCGGAGATGATGAACCACATCATCCCCATGCGGAACGACTTGTCGACCTGCATGTTGTACATGCCCTTCTGGTGCTCGTCGATGACGACGGCGAACCAGCCGACGAACAGGCCGATCAGCATCAGCGTGCCGATCGCGAAGATCCAGGGACCGTACCACTCGTTGAGCCAGCCGCAGAGGCCGAACATGAGCACGAACAGCGTCGCGGAGCCGTAGATCGGCCACGGGCTCTCGTGCGGCACGTAGTATTTGTCGGCGGGATGGGCGGAGGCGTGGGCGTTGGCCATGATGTCAATCCTTCAGCGCGGCGACCCGCGTCGAGTTGTCGTAGAAAACGTAGGACAGGGTGATCCGGTCGATGCTCTTCGGCAGGTTCGGGTCGACCACGAAGCGCACCGGCATGACGCGCTCCTCGCCCTTGGCGAAGTTCTGCGGCACGAAGCAGAAGCACTCGGTCTTGCGGAAGAACGCCGTCGCCTTGCCGGGCGCGACGTTCGGGATCGCGTTCGCGACGGTGTCGCGGCCCGTGAGGTTGTGGGCGACGTAGTCGACCTCGTAGAGGCGGCCCGGGTGGACCTTCATCTCCGCGAGCACCGGGCGGAACTCCCAGTTGCCCACCGACGGCAGGTCCGCGACGAACTCGACGGTGACGAGCCGCGACTCGTCGGCCACCGCCTTGTCCGCCGGATCGACGACCGAGGCGCGCAGCAGGTCCTTCGGGTTGCCGACGCCGGTGATGTCACAGAGCACTTCGTACAGCGGGACCAGCGCGAAGCCGAAACCGAACGCGCCCAGCGCGAAGCCGAGCAGCTTCAGCGTGAGCCGCGAGTTCGCGCGCTCGCGACCGGCCTGCGCCGCCGTGTCCGGCGGTGCGTCCGGGGATGTCCCGGGTGGCGGGTCGACTTGCGGCGTGTCCATGTCAGCTCCGGTATCCGAGCACGGCCATCAATATGAAGGTCACGTAGAACGCGAACGCCACCAGCCCGAGCAGGATGGCGCTGCGCTTGACGCGTTTGGCGCGGTCCGCGTCCATCAGTGCATCGCGCCCTTGGCGATGACTTCACGCGGCGGCGGGGTGTCCCAGCTGTGGTAGGGCGCCGGGGTCGGCAGTTCCCACTCGAGGCCATGCGCGCCTTCCCACGGACGCTGCGGCGCCCGCTCGCCCGACCGCACCGCCTTCCAGATGATGTAGACGAACAGCAGCTGCGAGAAGCCGAAGAAGAAGGCGCCGACCGAGGACACCATGTTCCAGTCCGCGAACTGCGTGGCGTAGTCCGGGATGCGGCGCGGCATGCCCGCGAGGCCGAGGAAGTGCTGCGGGAAGAACAGCACGTTCACGCCGATGGTCGACAGCCAGAAGTGCAGCTTGCCGAGCCGCTCGTCGTACATGCGGCCGGACCACTTCGGCAGCCAGTAGTAGACGCCCGCCATGATGGCGAACACGGCGCCCGGCACCAGCACGTAGTGGAAGTGGGCGACCACGAAGTAGCTGTCGTGGTACTGGAAGTCGGCCGGCACGATCGCGAGCATCAGGCCCGAGAAGCCGCCGAGGGTGAACAGGAACAGGAAGGCGAGCGCGAACAGCATCGGTGTCTCGAAGCTGATCGAGCCTTTCCACATGGTCGCGCACCAGTTGAAGACCTTCACGCCCGTCGGTACGGCGATCAGCATCGTCGAGAGCATGAAGAACAGCTGGCCGGCGAGCGGCATGCCCACGGTGAACATGTGGTGCGCCCAGACGATGAACGACAGGAACGCGATCGAAGCCGTGGCGTAGACCATCGACTCGTAGCCGAAGAGGGGCTTGCGCGCGAACGTCGGGATGATCTCGGACACCACGCCGAACGCCGGCAGGATGAGGATGTAGACCTCGGGGTGGCCGAAGAACCAGAAGATGTGCTGGAACATCACCGGGTCGCCGCCGCCCGCGGCGGTGAAGAAGGCGGTGCCGAAGAAGTGGTCGGTGAGCAGCATCGTCACGGCACCGGCGAGCACCGGCATCACGAGGATGAGCAGGTAGGCGGTGATCAGCCAGGTCCAGCAGAAGAGCGGCATGTTGAGCAGGCCCATCCCCGGGGCGCGCATGTTCATGATCGTGACGATCACGTTGATGGCGCCGAGGATCGACGAGATGCCCATGAGGTGGATCGCGAAGATCGTGAGCGGGAAGCTGTCACCCGCCTGCAGCGACAGCGGCGGATAGAGCGTCCAGCCGCCGGCCGGCGCGCCGCCCGGGACGACCAGCGTCAGCAGCAGCAGCGTGAAGGCGAAGGGCAGCAGCCAGAAGCTGAAGTTGTTGAGGCGCGGCAGGGCCATGTCCGGCGCGCCCACCTGCAGCGGGACCATCCAGTTGGCGAGGCCGGTCCAGGCCGGCATGACGGCGCCGAAGATCATCAGCAGCGCGTGCATGGTCGTCATGGAGTTGAAGAAGCCCGGGTCGACGAACTGCAGACCCGGCTGGAAGAGCTCGAGGCGGATGACCAGCGCCATCGCGCCGCCGAGGAAGAACAGCACGCAGGCGAACACGAGGTACATCGTGCCGATGTCCTTGTGGTTGGTCGCATAGAGCCAACGCTTCAGGCCCTGCGGCTTGTGGTCGTGGGCGTCGTGGGCGTGGTCGTGGGCGGCGGAGTTGGCCATGTCGTATCGCTCTCTTGCAGGATTCTTGGGTTCGGGTCGCGCGGTCGCCGGCGTCAGCCGGCGGGCGCGGTGGCGGGCACGAGGGCCGCGGTCGCGGCCGGCTCGGCGGCGGCCGGAGCCGCCGCATCGGCGGACTGCGCCGGCGCCTTCTGGCCGGCGAGCCAGGCGGCGTACTCTTCCTTGGTGACGACCTTCACGACGACCGGCATGAAGCCGTGGTCGCGGCCGCACAGCTCGGCGCACTGGCCGCGGTAGATGCCGGTCTTGCCCTTGTCGACCTTGAACCACAATTCATTGACGTTGCCGGGGATGGCGTCCTTCTTCATGCCGAAGTCCGGCACCCACCAGGCGTGGATGACGTCCTGGGCGGTGAGCAGCACGCGCACCTTGGTGTCCTCGGGGACGACCAGCGGGTTGTCGACGTCGAGCAGGTAGTCCGGGACGGACTTCGGGTCGATGCCGGACTGCAGCTGGCGGGCCTCGTCGCTCGAGCGAGCGAGCGAGGAGAAGAACTTCACGTCCTGCCCGAGGTAGTCGTAGTGCCACTTCCACTGGTAGCCCGTCACCTTGATGCTGATCTCGGTGTCGCGGGTGTCCTCGATGGCGATCAGCGTGCGCGCGGCAGGGATCGCCATCAGCACCAGGATGACGACCGGGATCACGGTCCAGATGATCTCGGCCTTGGTGCTGTGCACCATGGTGGTGTCGGGCTTCGCGCCCTTGGATTTGCGGAACGCCACCAGCGACCAGATCATCCAGCCGAACACGAAGACCGCGATCGCGACGCACCACCAGAAGATGGTCATGTGCAGCGAGTAGATGTCGCGCGACAGCGGCGTGACGCCCACCCGCATGTTGAGGTCGCCCCAATTGGCATGCGCCGTGAGCGGCGCGAGACCGGTGAGCGCGAGGACGGTGAGGGAGCGGAAGGCATTGCGGATGTGGCGGGTCATTACTTTTGTCCGGCTGACGTTCAAAAATCCTGCCCGTCTCCGGGCAGACAGCGTCGTCGCCGCGTCGGCCACCGCATTCAGGCGGGACCGCCGAGGGACAACGGGGGTGATTCGTTGGCGCGCCCGATGAGACGCTTGAGCTTGTCCGCGAGGCCGATCCGTTCCTGCTCGTTGAGGAACGATCCGATCTCGTGATGGCGCCCATGCGATCCGACGGTCAGTCGGGTCGGTTGCAGCGGCGAACCCCCACCGCGGATTCTAACTTGTGCCCAGTGTCGCGGGAACACGACGCGCTCGAACTTCGGTGGTTCCGAGTCCTCGATGGCGACGGTCTCGTCGGTCACGGTGATGATCTGCCGGTGGTCGCGGCGGGCCATGCTGGTGCGCAGCGCCCACCACAGGAGGCCGAGTTCGAGGCCGGCAAAGGGCAGGACCGGCCAGTACCCCATGACGGTCAGCGGCAAGGCGATGGCGAGCGTGCCGGCGCAGAGGCTGCCGAAGAACCACCGGGCGCCACGCGGGCTCAGGGAGCAGTTGGGGGCCAGGACGATGCGGGCGGTATCAGTCACGGGAGACATCCTGAGTATAAAAATCAGTTATTTCAGAGACTTACCTATTTTACCGTCAGGTTATGCTGTCCACCAGGCGGTCGAACAGCGCGAACCCGTTGCCCAGGACGGTCTCGGGGGGGTCGCCGAACCCGAACCGCGCGAGCGGCGGCTCCCCGAACCGGAGGGTCAGCATGCTGACATTTTCCTCGCGACGCATCATCGCCGGGTCGACCGCATTCGCCACCCAGCCGGCGAGCGGCAGTCCGGCGCGGCGGACCTCCCGGGCGGTGAGTTCGGCGTGGTTGAGGCAGCCGAGGCGCAGCCCGACCACCAAGAGCACGGGCAGTCCGACCGCAACCGCGAGGTCGGAGATGGCCTCCCGGTCGCTGAGAGGCGCAAGCCACCCCCCCGCACCCTCGACCACCAGCCAGTCATTTTCCGGGGACGGGCCGGTGATCCGGCTCCGGGCGAGCGCGGCGACCCGGGCGAGGTCGGGGCTGACGCCGGCATCGGCGGCGGCGATGTGCGGAGAGACCGGTGCCGCGAAGCAGTAGGGGTTGACCCTGTCGTAGTCGGCGGACGGGACCGGATCGTCCGGTGAGCCACCGCCCGCGGCGGCGATCAGCGCGAGCGCGTCGTCGTTGCGCAGGCCGAGCGGCGTCTGCTCGGCACCCGCTGCGAATGGCTTCATCACGCCGATGCGCCGCCCACGCAGGCGTGCCGCCGCGACCAAGGCGCGCGACACGTGGGTCTTGCCGATCTCGGTGTCCGTGCCGGTGACGAACACGCCCTGGGGTGCGCGGCTCATGTCTTGGACCCGTCTGCCGGGTGGCGGTCCGCCGTCTGCCGTCCGCGCCGGCGCAGCGCGTCGATCGGGACGAGGGTCTCGCCGTCGTCACCGGCACGACCCAAGCCGGTGGCACGACGCGTGTCGCCCGCGAAGGCCGCGGCATGGATGATCTCGTAGGCCGCGCCGCTGTCCCGCGTCGCGGCGCCCGCCGCATCGTAGCGGTCCACATCGAGCACCGGCTCGAGGAAGCCCGCCCGCGCGAGCGCGCTGCCGAGATCGTGCAGGTCGATGGGCTCCGGCGAGGCGCCGAGGCCGGGCGTCGTCCAAAGAAAAAGACCGCCCGGTGCGAGCACGCGTCGCAGCTCGGCGAGCACGCCGTCGAGCGCTGCGATGCCGGGCGCGAGCCAGTGGCCGAGCACGAGATCCACGCTGCCCTCATCGAGCGGCAAGCGGTCGGGTGCGGCGTCGAGGTGTTCGATGTGCCGCGTGCCGCCGGGCAGCCGCCCGCGAAGGGCGCTCCAGGCGCCGAGCGCGCGGGCGAGCGCGCCGGTCGCCGCTCCTGCCGGAATGCGGTCGGCGCCGGGGTCGCGCGTGGCGATGATGCGCGAGGCACGCAGACAGTCGCGCACCGCCGGGCCTGCAGCGCTCGTCGGTGCATCCGTGACGCGACCGCCGATGTCGAGCACGGTCCGCGGCGCAGGCGCGAAGTGCGCCAGCCGTCCGAGCAGCTCGATGCGGGCGGTTTCGGCGAGGACGTCCATCAACTACCTCGTGCGGTCCACGTGAGTTCCGGATGCGGTGCGATCATGGTACTCCCGCTCCATCAGCGGCCGGGGTCCCGTTCGCCGGACGGCGTCCCGAACCCGAGCGTGAGCTGCGGCGACGGGGCGTCGGCCTCGCGTCGCCGGTCGCGGCTGCCGAGCTTGCGGTACACCTTGCGGGCCTCGTCGCGGAACCCCTCGCCGCGCCAGTAGGGCGCCATGCGCCGTCGTGCCTCGCGCGCCGCCTGTGCCGGGTCGACCACCGGTGGCGGATAGCCGGGCGGCGGCGCGTCGAGACGCCACGGCTCGTGCAGCGCAGTGTCCGGCTGGTCGCGCAGTTCCGGCAGGTAGCGGCGGATGAACCGGCCTTCCGGGTCATGATCCAAAGACTGCTTGACCGGGTTGTAGATGCGCACGGCGTTGATGCCCGTCACGCCCGATTGCATCTGGAACTGGCTGTAGTGGATGCCGGGTTCGTAGTCGGTGAAGAGCCGCGCCAGCACGGGCGCGGTGCGTCGCCAGTCGAGCCAGAGGTGATAGCTCGCGAATGCCACCAGCATGGCGCGCATGCGGAACGTGATCCAGCCGTTCGCGTGCAGCGAGCGCATGCAGGCGTCGACGAGCGGATAGCCGGTACGCCCGTCGCACCATGCGGTGAAGAGGTCGTCACGATGGTCGGCTTCGCGCATGCCCTCGAATGCGGGATGCATGCAGCGGAACTCGATGGATGGTTGTTGCTCGAGCTTCTGCACGAAGTGGCAGCGCCAGGCGAGCCGCGAGCGGAACGCCCGCAATTGGCGCGCCCAATCCGCACCGCCGGGATCGCCGGGTCCGTATGCCCCTGCGGCGCCCTGCAGCGCCTCGATGCGCGCTGCGGTCGCTTGGTCGATCTCGCGCACCGAGAGTGTGCCGAAAGCGATGTGCGCGCTGAGCCGCGAGCAATGCCGCGCCGAGACGCCGGGCTTGGAGATCGTGCGCATGTAGCGGCTGGAGCGCGACTCGAGGAAGGAGCCGAGCACGCTGAGCCCTTCGCGCCGCCCGCCGCGCTGCACCGAGGCGGCGGCGGGGCTCGGCAGCGGGTCGAGTGCGCCGTCGGCGAGCGCCGCGACCGGGCACGCGGACAGGGACGCGAGGGCGGTTCTGGCCGGCTCTGCGGCGACCCCGGAGACGAAGCGGATCCTGTTCGGTGGTGGCCGCTGCCGCGCGCGCATCACCGCATCGCGCCGCGCTGCCCAGCCGTCACGGCTGCCGAGGCGGCGCACCACGCCGTTGGCGGGCGACTCGGTCCAGCCGATGCCGCGCTCGCGACACCAGTCGGCGACCTCGCGGTCGCGGGCGAAGCTCCACGCGTTGCCCGTCTCCTCATGCGACCACAGCGCGAAGCGGCCGAGCACGCGCTCGAGTCCGGCGAGCGCCTCGACCGCTTCGCCGCGCAGCACGACCAGCGCACCGCCGATCCTGCGCAGTCCATCGTCGAGGTCGACGAGCGAATCGCGGATGAATCGCCAGTGGCGGAACGAGGCGTCCGGCTGTCGCCAAAGATCCGGTTCGATGATGTACAGCGGGACCACCGGACCGCGCTCAGCGGCCTCGCAGAGCGGCGCATGGTCGTGCAGGCGCAGGTCGCGCTTGAACCAGACGACCTGCGCGGTCGCAGCGCCGCGTGTCATGTCGTCGTCGTGGGCACCGTCGCGGGCGCCGTCGCGAGCCTTGATCGGACGAGCCCGACGACCTCCTCGGCATGCGACAGGAAGGGCGCATGGCCCGCGCGCGCGATCTGCACGAACTCGCCCCGCGGCAGCAGCGTCGCCAACGCGCGGGAGGCTTCGGGGTGCACGAGCCGGTCGTACTCGCCGGCGATCACGAGCGTCGGCGCCTCGACGAGCGCGAGGCGCGGCCGCTGGTCCACGGCATGCAGCATGCGTGCGGCGCGGCGCAGCGTGTCCGGCGGGCACTCGCCCTGTGCCTGGAGCGCCGCCTGCAGCGCGGCGAGCGTCGCCTCGGCGTTCGCGCTGCCGCGCACCTGGAGTTCGAGGAACTCGCGCACCGTGCGGCGATAGTCCTGCGCCAAGTGACCGGCGAAGGCGCCGAGCACCGCGGCCGGCGTGCCGTGCGGCCAATCGTCGGACTGCGCGAAGCGCGGCGTGGCGCAGAGCAGCACCAACTGCTCGATGCGATCCGGCGCGCGCGCCGCGATCTCGAGCGCGAGCTTCGCGCCGAGCGACCAGCCGAGCAGGGCGCAGCGCGGCGGCAACTGCGCGAGCAGGTGCTCGGCGACGGCGCCGATGTCCCAGCCCCCTTCGGGGTCGCCGCCGTAGAGGGACGGGGGTTCGCTCGCGCGGCCATGACCCGGGAGGTCGAGCCGCAGCAGCTCGCGCCGCGGCTCGAGCGGCGGGTGCAGCAACCGCGTGACGAGGTCGTCGAACACGCGCAGGTTGAGCGCCCAACCGTGCAGCATCACGAGCGGGGCAGCGCTCATGACACCGCAGCCTCCAACGACGCGAGCAGCCCTTCCACTTGCTGCGGCGTGTGCGCAGCCGACAGCGTGATGCGCAGCCGCGCGGTGCCCGCGGGCACGGTGGGCGGGCGGATCGCGGTCACGCGATAGCCGGCTTCGGCGAGGCGGTGGCTCGCCGTGAGCGCAGCGGTCTCGCTGCCGAGCACCAGCGGCTGGATCGGCGTGGACGAGGGCATCACCGCAAGACCGCGTCGCGCGGCGCCGTCGCGGAACTGCGCGATGCGATCCTGCAGCGCTTCGCGCCGCCAGGGCTCCTCGCGCACGATGCGCAGCGCACGTCGCGTCGCGGCCGCGACCGGGGGCGGCAGCGCGGTCGTGTAGATGTAGGTGCGCGCGCGCTGGATCAGGAGCTCGATGACGTCGTCATCGCCTGCGACGAACGCGCCGAACGTGCCGAGCGCCTTGCCGAACGTGCCGATCAGCACCGGCACCGCACGCGCGTCGAGCCCGAAGTGCTCACAGCAGCCACGGCCGGTCGCGCCGACGACACCGAGGCCGTGCGCGTCATCGACCACGAGCCAGGCTTGATGCGCCTGCGCCGCCGCTGCGAGCTCGGGCAGCGGTGCGAGGTCGCCGTCCATGCTGAACACGCCGTCGGTGACGATGAACGCGCCTGCCTCTGCTGCGGCGTCGGCGGTGGCCGACGACGCCGCATGCGCGTCGAGCAGCGCCCGCGCTGCCGCCGCGTCGCCATGGGCATACCAGTGGTTGCGGGGACTGCGCACGAGACGCGCAGCATCGATCAGCGAGGCGTGGTTGAGCTCGTCCGCGAGCAGCAGGTCGGTACGCCCGGCGAACGCCGCCAGCACCCCGAGGTTCGCCATGTAGCCTGTCGAGAACACCAACGCGCGTGCGCGGCCCGTGAACTCGGCGAGCTCTTGTTCCAGCATCTCGTGTTCCGCCCCGTGGCCGCTGACGAGGTGCGAGGCGCCGGACCCGGCGCCGTGGCGCTGCGCGGCCTCGGCCATCGCGGCGGCGACCGCCGGGTCGCGCGCGAGGCCAAGATAGTCGTTGCTGCAGAAATTGACGCGACCGTCCTCGGCCGGCGTGCGGCGCCGGCGCAGGTTGCGGTCGTCGATGTCGCGCAGCGCGGCGGCGCGGGCCTCAGGCGTGCAGCGCACCGGGCGCTCCGGCGGCGGTGCGCATGCCGAGCCGCGCGAGCAGCGCGCGGTCGTGCTCGACGTCGGGGTTGCCGGTGGTGAGCAGCTTCTCGCCGTAGAAGATGGAGTTGGCGCCCGCGAAGAAGGCGAGCGCCTGCAGTTCGTCGGACATCTGTTCGCGCCCGGCCGAGAGCCGCACCGCGGAATGCGGCATCAGGATGCGCGCGACCGCGATCGTGCGCACGAAATCGAACGGGTCGATCGGCGCCTGTCCGGCGAGCGGCGTGCCGGGCACGGCGACCAGCTGGTTGATCGGGACGCTCTCCGGGTGATGCGGCAGGTTGGCGAGCACCTGCAGCATGCGCGCGCGGTCGCGCACCGTCTCGCCCATGCCGACGATGCCGCCGCAGCAGACGTTCATGCCCGCCTCGCGCACCGCCTCGAGCGTGTCGAGCCGGTCCTGGAACTCGCGCGTGGTGATGATCTCGCCGTAGAACTCGGGCGAGGTGTCGATGTTGTGGTTGTAGTAGTCGAGGCCGGCGTCACGCAGTTCCTGCGCCTGCTCGCGGGTCAGCATGCCGAGCGTGGCGCAGCTCTCGAGGCCCAATGATTTGACCTCGCGGATCATCGCCGACATCACCTCGATGTCGCGCTTCTTGGGCGAGCGCCAGGCGGCGCCCATGCAGAAACGCGTGGCGCCCGCCTCGCGCGCGGCCTTGGCGCGCGCCGCGACGTCGGTCACCGCCATCAGCGTCTCGCGCTCGAGGCCGGTGTCGTAGCGGATGCTCTGCGGGCAGTAGGCGCAGTCCTCGGGGCAGGCGCCGGTCTTGACCGACAGCAGCGTGCTCATCTGAACCGTGTTCGGCGCCTGGTGTTCGCGGTGCACGCGCTGCGCCTCGAACAGCAGGTCCTGGAACGGAAGCGCGAACAGCGCTTCGACTTCATCGGGCGTCCAGTCGTGGCGTGCGGTGGTGGTCATCGGTCGGTCCCTTGGGCAGCGAAGGCGACGGCGGGAGGGCCGCATTTCATCGCGAACACGCCAGAAACGGCGGATGCGCGCCGCACCCCGCCGTGGCGCAATGCGAACCCGAATGGTGGTGGCCGGCGGGGAGGGTGTCAACCTGCAGGCGGTAGAGAGGTCGACAATCGCTGCCGATGCGGTCGCGGGCTGGCTGCGGGAGCGCTCGCCGCAGTTGCCGTGGCTCACGCGGGCGGGTTTTGCCTGTCTGCCGCCCCGGTGCCTGTTGTGCGGCGGAGAGGGCGACCTCGGCGCCATCGACCTCTGCGCCGAGTGCCTCGCGATCTTGCCCTTCGAGGACCGACCGGGTGGAGCGCGGTCGGCACCGCGGGCGGTGTTCGCGGCCTTCACCTACGACGATCCGGTCGGCAGCGGCCTGCGGGCGCTCAAGTTCAACGGCGATCTTCGGCCTGCGCGCGCTTTGGGGGCGCTGCTCGCTGCGCGGGTGGCGCTCGCGGGTGGCGTGCCCGTGGATCCCGCGCCTGTGCTGCTGCCCGTGCCGCTGCACCCGGGTCGCCACGCCGAGCGCGGCTTCAACCAGGCCGAGGTGATCGCCCGCCATGTCGCGCGCTGGTTGCGCCTCGAGGTGTGCCGGAACTGGCTGCAACGGACGCGGCACACGGCACCTCAGACGGGGCTGCACCGTGCGGCGCGGCGCCGCAACCTCGCCGATGCGTTCGCCGTGACCGCGAAGGCGCGGGCGTCATCGGCGCAGGCGCGGGTGATCCTCCTCGATGACGTCTGGACCACCGGCGCGACCTTGGCGGCCGCGCGCTCGGCGCTGCGTGCGGGCGGGATCGATGTGGCGGGGGCTTGGGTGGTGGCGACGGCGCGCCGTGCCGGGGTCGCCGCTGCGGATCAGGCCGCGCGCAGCGCGTGATCGACGACGGTGCCGACGAAGACCGCCAGGCCGACGTGGTTGTTCAGCCGGAACGCCCGCAGACATTCGGCCGGTTCGCGGTCGCGCGCGATCCACAATTGCCAGCCGAAGAGCGCCGCCGCCACGGCAAGTCCCGCGAGCCAGCCCGCGCCGAACCCCGCCTGCTGGCCGGCGAGCCACAGCCCGAAGATCATCAAGGCCTGCAGGCAGCCGACGGCGAGCAGGTCCATGCTGCCGAACAGCAGCGCGGTGGAGCGGATGCCGAGACGCCGGTCGTCCTCGCGGTCGGCCATCGCGTACAGCGTGTCGTAGATGCAGGCCCACACCACCGTCACCAGGAACAGCAGCCACGCCACGCGCGGGATCGCGCCGAGCGTCGCCATGAACGCCATCGGCACCGCCCAGCCGAAGGCGACGCCGAGCCAGGCCTGCGGTGCCGGGAAGAAGCGCTTGAAGAGCGGGTAGGACACCATCAGGAAGGCCGCGACGAAGGCCATGCGCACGGTGTCCCGGTCGAGCAGCATGACGAGCGCGAGCGCGGCCAACATCAGCGCCGCGAACAGCACGAGCGCCTCCTGCGGCGAGACATGCCGCGCGGCGAGCGGCCGGTCGCGGGTGCGCTGCACGAACGGGTCGATGTCGCGGTCGAGGAGGTCGTTGACGATGCAGCCC